>SWCD01016365.1_pt2 | contig 20632 bp, 17 predicted proteins | sample 4693011 | NCBI WGS metagenome assembly SWCD01 (sample SAMN10267278, study PRJNA491770) | bioreactor metagenome | isolation source: DHS bioreactor inoculated with marine | place: Japan: Omine Ridge, Nankai Trough | reverse complement strand
CATGGGTTAGTTGAAATACGATCGATCGCTCGCGAACCTGGGTATCGCTCTAAGGTGGCTGTCTCTGCGTTGCAACCCGGCATTGATCCGGTTGGTGCATGTGTGGGTATCCGCGGCGTACGTATCCAAGCGATCGTGCGCGAATTGCATGATGAAAAAATAGATGTAATCGAATGGAACCCAGACCCTTCTGGACCCAACGGATTCATTTCCAAAGCCTTAAGCCCCGCACGAGTGAGCGGCGTTTTCTTAAATGAAATTGATGACCGAAAAACTGCCACGGTGGTAGTTCCGGAAGATCAATTAAGTTTGGCCATTGGTCGGGATGGGCAAAATGCTCGTTTAGCGGCCAAATTAACTGGTTGGCGAATTGACATCAAAAGTTTGCCTGAAGCAGCCTCTGATGCAATGTTCAAATTTCAAAATGATCCTGATTTTGCAGACGACACCGAATCTACTTTAGAAATGATTCCGAAGGTGGAAGCTGTTCTTGGAAAGAAAGCAGAAGGACGCCCGGTTACTCCAGAAGAATATCAATTATTAACCCGATTTGTGAATTTGATCGAGCTAGGTGCAGCTGATCGTCGCCAAGCTGAGATAAATCTTCGCAAAGAGCAAGAAGCTGAAGTTCGGGATTCGATCCCTGCCTCTGCCTTCGATATTCCAATGGAGGAGTTAGGTATAGCACTCCGAATTTCGAACTTGTTGGCGGGAGAGGGTTATGCGGCTGTGGGTGATCTGATGATGCAGCTTGCGATTGATAAAGATGTCCTCTTGGCGATCAACGGTATGGGACCGAAAACCCTAGAAGATATCGATACTGCCATCGAAGGTTTCGACTTCCCAGTGGTTGAAGAGGCTGTAGAGGAAGTTGTTGAAGCTGATCTTACTGAAACTGCAGAGGAAACAGAAACTACAGAGATAACAGAAGTGGGTGAAGAAGAAGCGGTAGAAACTGAAGGCGAAGCGGTCGTCGAAGAAACTGTTCAAGATACTGTTGAAGAAATACAAAAAGAAAAAGTGGAAGAATTGGTTAAACCGACACCTAAGAAGAAAACGGCTGTTCCTAAAGCTCAGAAAATTAAATTTGTGGAAGACGAAGTTGATCTTTCAAAATTTGCTCCTGCAGATGAAAAGAAAAAGAAAACTACAAAGAAGAGCTTCAGAGAAATTGAGTACGATCCTGATAAAGACATCACTATAGTCCGCCGCCGCCGAAAAGGTGATGCTGGTTGGGGCGAGGATGAATGGGATTAGATCATTAAAAATCAAGATATAAATTTTTAGCTTCGACCCCCTTTAAGTAGATGGTATTTAGCTAAAAAAGTACGGATGATGCTGTGGTAAAGAAGCAAAAACAAAAAAAGCATATTCCTCAGCGAACTTGTGTGGGATGCCGGAGTGTGCAAGAAAAACGATCTTTAATCCGGATCGTCCGATCTTCAACAGAAGGTGTTCAAGTTGACCCGAATGGGAAGATGCCCGGAAGGGGTGCTTACCTGCACGATAGTCCTGAGTGTTGGAAAAAGGGATTAAAAGGGTCTTTGGCCCAAGCATTAAAGACTACTATTAGCAAGGATGATATAGTGTCGCTAAAAAAATATATGGAGACATTGTCGGTAAAAAATTAGATTTGGCAAGTTTTGGGGAAAAGGGATTATTCAGAATAGCTACTAATGATTCCCTTTTTATTGGCCGAGGAAAACTGACAAATTTATCGAAAGTGAGGCAAGATGACAGAAGAAATTACTGAAAAAGAAGCTACAGAAAGCGAAAATGCTGATAACCATATAGAACTACCAGCATTTATGATCGTGAGAGACCTTGCTGAAATAATCAATACCAGCCCAATAGATATTATTAAAGTCTTGATGGCCAATGGTGTGATGGCAAATATTAATCAACAGATCGATTTTGATACCGCTGCTATTGTTGCGGCTGAATTGGGATTTGAAGCCTCGCTCGAACTGATCGATCAGCTTGAATCTGAAGAAGTGGATGAAATAGCCCTTTGGCGCAGATTAATCGCTGCTGAGGATAAAAAGGACCTCAATCCTCGACCCCCAGTTGTTACTATATTGGGACATGTTGATCATGGAAAAACAACTTTATTGGATGCAATTCGTTCAGCAAAAGTGGCAGATGGGGAAGTAGGTGGAATCACTCAGCATATTAGTGCATATCAGGTTGTACATAATGACCGCTTGATCACCTTTTTGGATACTCCAGGACATGCTGCATTTACAGCGATGCGATCGAGGGGTGCTCAGGGCGCAGATATTGTGATCTTGGTCATTGCAGCGGACGATGGTGTGATGCCTCAGACCAAAGAAGCACTTAATCATGCAAAAGCAGCTGGTGTGCCGATTATTGTGGCAATGAACAAAATCGATCGTCCAAATGCCAACCCCGAACGATTAAAACAACAATTGGCTGAAGTTGGCTTGGTGCCTGATGATTGGGATGGGGATACCATTGTTGTCCCAGTATCTGCAATTAAGAAAACAGGTCTTGAAGATCTGATGGAAGCGGTTCTATTGGTTTCCGATAATACTGAGATTATTGCAAACTCCGAAGGGCAAGTATTCGGCACAATAATTGAAGCAGAGCGCGATAGAGCACGTGGTGTTGTTGCTACTATGCTGGTGCAGAATGGCACATTGAAAAGGGGCGATGTCTTGATTGCTGGTACAGCTCATGGGCGGATTAAAGCGATGTTTGATTATCATGGCAATCCCATCGAAGAAGCTGGACCATCCACTCCAATCTCTGTAATGGGATTAGATAATGTACCCGAAGCAGGAGAATTTTTTAGAGTTGTCGATTCTGAAAAAGCTGCACGTGTGATCGTTGTAGAGCGCGAACAAAAGAAGAAAGATGACGCAGCAAGCTCCTTCAAAGTAATAACTTTGGAAAACATGTTTGAGCGATTCCAATCTGGTTTAGCACGAGAGCTCAGGTTAATTGTAAAAGCCGATGTGCAAGGTTCCCTAGAACCAATCGTCTCTTCGTTAAAATCGATTACGGCAAACGATGATGCAGGTGTGATCAATGTAAAAGTGCTTCACTCTGGCACTGGTAATATCAGTGAAAGCGAAGTGATGTTAGCCAAAACTTCTCAAGCAATTGTGATGGGTTTCAATGTCAGTACAGATACTGCTGCAAGCTTATATGCGGATCGAGAAAAAATTGATGTTCGATTTTATGACATTATTTATCGAATGACCGAAGATGTTGAAAAAGCTTTGAAGGGTATGTTATTGCCGGAAGAAAAGGAAGTAACGATCGGTAAAGCAGAAGTGAAGGCAGTGTTTAAAGTCCGGAAAGCCGGAAATATTGCTGGCAGCCGTGTAACCCAAGGTGAGATTAAAAGAAATGCTTTTATTCGAGTTATGAGAGCCGGCAAAGTTCTTCACGAGAATTCAGTAAGTTCCCTAAAGCATGAAAAAGATAATGTAAATGAGGTTCGCAGTGGTTTTGAATGTGGCATTGGTGTGAAAGGCTTTGACGATTTCAAAGTCGGTGATATTTTGGAATGCTATATTCAGGAAACGGTTCCTGTTTCCTAGGAAATATAGAGGTTTATAAATGGTTTCCCAATCTAGAGCATTACGAATATCTCAAAGAATAAAAGAGGATCTTTCTGAGTTGCTCTTATATGAAGTAAGCGATCCAAGACTTGCTGGTGTCTTTATTACCTATGTAAAGGTGGACAGAGAGCTATCTTTTGCGAGTGTTTTCATATCTGCCTTAGAAGGGGTTGAACGCGAATCTGAAATTATAGAAGGTTTAAGCCATGCGGCAGGATTTTTACGGCGCAAATTGGCACAATCGATTAATATCCGCTCATTTCCTCAACTGCGGTTTAATTGGGATCCTATTCCAGAAAATGCGGAACGCGTCGATAAAATTATAAGTTCACTGAAATCTGAAAGCGAAGAAAATAATGAACCAGGCAATTCTAACTGAAATAAAGCAACGCCTTGAACAATCTGATAATATTTTGATCACTTCCCATATCCGACCGGACGGGGACGCGGTTGGATCTGTATTGGCTGTTGGTCTCGCATTACAAGAACTTGGTAAAAAAGTTCAAATGGTGCTAAACGATGGCGTACCTGCAAGCTTTCGATTTCTTGAGGGTGCTGATCAGGTTACAAAAACACCGAAGCAAGAATTTGACATGGTTTTTGTAGTGGATTGTGGTGATCTCAATCGAGTTGGAAACGTGGCTGATTATATTAAGACGATTGATGTGAACATCGATCATCATCCGACAAACCCAAAATTTGGTGAATTGAATATTGTTCAAACCGATGCTGTTTCGACAACGGAAATACTTGTCGAGCATTTCCCTGCGCTTGGATTTCCATTCACCCCCGGCGTGGTCGATGCTTTAATGACTGGATTGGTTACAGATTCTCAAGGATTTAAGACTTCAAATGTGCATGCAGGAGCTTTGAGAAAAGCGGCTGACCTGATCGAAAAAGGTGCTGATCTTCCCGATATCACTTATCGGGTACTTACTCGAAAATCCTATGAAGCTGTAAGTTACTGGGGTTCTGGTTTGTCCTTGCTTGAAAGGGAAGGACCGTTTGTGTGGACATCGTTGACGTATCAGGATCGTAAAAAAGCAAATTATAATGGAAGAGATGATGCAGACTTAGTGAATTTCCTTTCCCGTATTGAAGGGGCAAGTGTGGCATTGGTTTTTATTGAACAAGCTGATAATGCTGTAAAAATTAGTTGGCGAGCAAAAAATGGTTATGATGTTTCCAAAGTTGCCCAAATTTTTGGCGGGGGTGGGCATGTTGCGGCGGCTGGAGCAACAGTTGAGGGTGATTTACCTGAGGTACGTGAAAATGTACTTAAAGTTACCAAGGAAACGATTCTCGCTAATATACAATAAGCTATAAAAATTTCTATTTTTGGAAAAAATCTTAAAATGTTGTACGATAAGGATAAAATGATTGAATTAATTTTTAAATTGAAAAAATCCATGGGAGGATATGATGGATAATAATATTGTTAAAAATGTTGTTTCCGGGGTGTTGGTAGTAGATAAACCTGTTGGATTAACCTCTCATGATGTGGTTCAAATTATACGACGAGGAACAGGGATTCGACGTGCTGGACATACGGGAACTCTTGATCCCCGCGCTTCCGGTGTTTTGGTTATTTTGTTGGGTCCAGCAGTCCGTTTAAGTGAATTTGTATCGGCTTCAAATAAACGCTATCAGGCAACGATTCGATTGGGAAGCAGCACCGACACTTACGATGGTGAAGGTGAACCCACAGAAGAAATGCCAGTAAATGTTAATGAAGAAGATTTTACAAAATTGATCCAGGGTTATGTTGGAGAGATCGAACAAGTTCCCCCTCCCTATTCTGCTGTAAAAGTAGATGGTAAAAAGGCATATGAAAAAGCGCGGGAGGGTGAGGAAGTTGTGCTAGAACCGCGGATCATTAATGTTCATAATTTGGATGTCTTGGAATGGGCTCCCCCAGAAGTTGTGATCGATGTACATTGTTCTTCTGGCACCTATGTGCGTTCATTGGCAAATGATGTCGGTGAAGAATTAGGAATCGGTGCACATTTGGTAGGATTGCGAAGGACGATGAGCGGTCAATTCTCTTTACGACATTCGGTTTCTCTCCGTCGGTTGAAAGAAGCCTTTGACTCTGGCACTTGGTCGGAGTTTCTTGTTCCGGCTGCTGAGGCCCTTGGTGATTGGTATACGATCACCATGGACGCAGATCTGATGGAAAAGGTTCGTCATGGACATCGGTTCCCGGTAGAAGATGACCGAACAGGTTGGGCTCGGGCGATCAGTGAGCAGGGCGACCTTGTGGCCTTACTTGAGGTGATCGAAGAGACCAATGAATGGCAGCCTAGAAAAGTTTTCTTTACATCGTAAGTTAGATCATGCAGCATTATTATGGATTGAATGATGTTGCCCTAAAAAATGCCTGGGTGACGATTGGTTCCTTTGATGGGGTTCACCTCGGTCATAGACAAATAATTGATCAGATTACAGCCGAAGCCCATGAAAATGGTGCTCCGGCTGTTGTGCTTACATTCTATCCCCATCCATCTACGGTGATCCACGGACCCAGGGAATCTTTTTATCTAACGCTGCCAGAAGAAAAAGCTAAATTGCTCGAACGCACAGGATTAGATGCGGTGATTACTTATTCTTTTGATAAAAAGGTGGCTTTAACCTCGGCGAAAGATTTTATAAAGGGATTGAAAAAACATTTAGGATTTGGGCATTTGTGGATTGGACATGATTTTGCTTTAGGCAAGGGCAGGGAGGGAGATGCTACGCTATTAAAGAAAATTGGGGCAGAAATGGATTTTGAAGTCCAAGTCATCGAGGCTTTTGAAATTAATGGAAACATTGTTTCCTCTAGTCGAATCCGGAATCTTCTTGAAGAGGGAAATATTGAAGAAGCAAACGATCTTTTAGGTCGTCCACATTATGTGAGCGGGGAAGTGATCTTGGGAGATCAGCGTGGCCGAACGATCGGAATTCCTACAGCGAATCTAAATAATGATAAGATCAGAGCTGTTCCGGGGCCGGGTGTTTATGCGTGTATAGCAGAGTTTGAAGGCCAACAATTCAAAGCCGTGACCAATGTGGGTGTCCGTCCTACTTTTGAAAAAGAGCCAGTTGCCCCAAGAATTGAGGCGCATCTTTTGGACTTCCATGGGGATATATATGGTAAGAATGTTGAACTAAGGTTTTTAGCACGGTTGCGCGATGAACAACGTTTTGAGAATGTAGATGCCTTGGTAACTCAGATCCGATTAGATATTGCCATCGCACGGGAGATTTTCACCCATATGGAGGTTTAGCATGAAGCAATATTTGGGACTAATGCAACATGTTTTAGACAATGGGGTAGAAAAAGGAGATCGAACGGGGACAGGTACTAGGTCTGTTTTTGGTCATCAATTGCGGTTTGACCTTTCAAAAGGTTTTCCAGTATTAACCACTAAGAAATTACATCTTAAATCGATCATCTATGAGCTTTTATGGATGCTCCAGGGCAGCAGCAATGTGCGTTATTTGCAAGATAATGGTGTGCGTATTTGGAATGAATGGGCGGATGATGATGGAGAGCTTGGCCCAGTTTATGGTGCACAATGGCGTTCTTGGACTGGCGCAGATGGCGTTGTTGTAGACCAGATCAGTCAATTGATCGAAGATATAGACCAAAAACCTGATTCCAGACGATTGATCGTGAATGCTTGGAATGTGGCTGAGATCGAAAAAATGGCTCTTCCCCCCTGTCATATGATGTTTCAATTCTATGTAGCAAAAGGAAAACTCTCCTGTCAACTTTACCAGCGCTCAGCAGATATATTTTTAGGGGTTCCCTTTAATATTGCTTCTTATGCCTTGTTTACGATGATGGTTGCCCAGGTCACCGGTTTACAGGTGGGCGAATTCGTACATACTTTTGGGGATGCTCATTTATATAATGACCATATGGAACAAGTTAGAACCCAATTGGTGCGAACGCCTTTTTCATTACCTAAAATGAAAATTAATGAAGATGTAAAATCGATCTTTAATTATAGTTTTGAAGATTTTGAGTTGCTCGATTATCAGGCACATCCCCATATAAAGGCAAAGGTTTCCGTATGATCGTTTCAATGATCGTGGCTGTTAGCGAAAATGGTGTAATTGGGAAAGATGGCGATATACCCTGGCGGTTGTCTGCTGATTTGCAGCGATTTAAACATCTCACGATGGATCATCACTTGATCATGGGGCGGAAAACCTATGAGTCTATCGGTCGACCGCTTCCTGGACGAAAAATGGTGATCATTACGCACCAAGAAGATTTCGTAGCACCAGGTTGCGAGGTTGTACATTCTTTAGAGGATGCGATCTCTTTGGCTGAGAAGGCTGGCGAAACAGAAGTTTTCATTGCGGGTGGGGCGAGCATATATGCTGAAGCTTTTCCTAAAGCTCAAAGACTTTATTACACACAAGTAAATGCTGAAGTGGACGGAGACACTTTTTTCCCGACATTCTCAGAAGAAGATTGGCAGATTAATGAAAATATTGAGTATCCTGCTGATTTACGAAATGATCATAGTTTTACATTCATATTCTTAGAGCGAAATTCTAAATAATTTTTATAGCGAACAATCATGATTTGTTCAATAAATAGGTGTTTGCTTAGGTCTGAACTATACGGTTAAGCGGGGAAGCTAATAGAATAAATTAAGTTTGTGAAATGTTTCGTTTTTTCCCAAAAACTCCGTAAATTGAGCATAATTAAGTGAAAATGATTCCTAATTATTGTGAAAATTCTTGCTATTATACGAACACCTAATTTTATGGTATCCTTGCTTTTGTGACTAAAAAAGAGATAACTTCCGCTGATTATCGGGAAATTTACCGTAATTTCAGTTCGCCAATCATGGCATTCGATTGTGGAAAACGGTGTGCGCCCCATAATGTGGGTGGGAAGCCTTTTTGTTGTGATATATGCCATTCAGTGCCTACTGCTTACGATAATGAATGGAAATATCTTCAGCCCAATACGGATTTTTGGCGACCTTGGAATGCAGAATCTTGTGTTGAATCAAGCAAAGAAGCTCAAGAAGAGTATGATAGCTTGAGGCAAGAAACACCCGATACCATGATCTTGCTGGAGTGTTTAGGACCAGATGATTGTCAACGAGATTTTCGAACTTTGACATGCCGCCAATTCCCCTTTTTTCCTTATGTAGATTCAAGTGGAAAATTCATTGGTCTATCTTATTATTCTGACCATGAGGAATCTTGTTGGGTGATAAGCAATTTGCAGGTTGTCACAGATGCGTACAGAAAGGAATTTGTTCATACTTATGACCAGATTTTTTCATTGATGCCAAAAGAATTGGACTCATTTCAGTATCATTCCGAATATATGCGGGATCAATTTAATGAAACAAAAAGGACACTACCCTTACTCCATCGAAACGGGGATAATTATCAAATCGATCCCCAGGACGAGAAATTAAGTCCAATTAATCTTGAATTACTCCCTAAGTTTGGCCCTTATGAAATTATGGCTGAGATGCCTTTTCCGGATGAAATTGAATGAGTGTAACTACAAAATCCCCTGATCTGTCCGCAGAATTCACCCTGCCCAATCGATACCCCACCAATCGATCAGGCCCAGAACGCTGGCTATTTTCCCATTTTTTTAGATATTGGCCTATTGGAGTAATTCTGCTCTTGGGGGCTTTTGGTAATGCAGCACTGGCTGCATATGTGCCGATAAAAATTGGTGAGGCTTTTGACGCGATATTAAATGATCCTCCGAAGGTGAATTTATTGCTCGGATTTTTCTGGGCGGTTGTAATTAGTCAACTTATTCGGGGTGTCCTCCAATTTATTCGCAATTTTGGAGCGGAATGGTTGGGCCAACTTTTTGAACGCAATATCCGGGATGAACTTTATGTCAGCTTGCTGGGCAAGAGTATGACGTTTCATAATTTACAGTTGGTTGGCGATACGATGGCGCGTGCGACGAACGATGTTCGTGAAATTAACTTTATGCTTAACCCAGGGATCAACTTAGTGATCGGGTCTGGGAATTTTTTAATTCTTCCCGTATTGGTTTCGGGTCGCTATCATCCCTCATTGGTCATCGTCCCTATTATCTTCATGATTGCATACATCATCTCTATCAAACAATATTTGGGGGAACTCCAGCCGATCACAAAATCTGTGCGGGATTCGTTTGGCAATATGAATACTCGTCTGGCTGAGGCGATCGATGGGATTGAAACCGTCAAGAGCATGTCTGAAGAAGAAAATGAAGTGAAACGATTTAAATTTAATGCAGGCATTTTTAGAAATGCCTTCGTTCGACAGGCAGACGTGGAAGCAAGGTTTTTGCCCTTGTTATTCTTGGGGGTAACCCAAGCAGCTGGTTTATTGCACTCCTTAATCCTTTTTAAACAGGGTTTAATCCAAATTGGTGATGTAGTAGCTTATTTTGGTTTATTACAATTATTTGGTTTTCCAACCTTTGTGTCCTTATTTGCTTACTCCCAAGTTTCATTAGGGATGGCAAGTTCTAGACGTATTCTTGAATTGATCAATCAAGAATCAGACCTTGACCAAAATGAATCAGGATATGCAGGTGATCTAAAGGGTGGTATCGAATTTAAGAATATTTCTTTTGCTTATGACAAAGATAAAAACGTATTAGACAAGATTAGTTTCTCGGTTAAACCAGGACAAACCGTTGCTATTGTGGGGCAGACTGGGGGAGGGAAAACCTCTTTGGTTAAATTGGTTAATCGCATCTATGATGTTAATGAGGGACAAGTTTTGGTGGACGGGGTGGATGTAAAGGACTGGCAGCTCGAATCTCTTCGTCGTCAGGTATCGATTATAGAACAAGATATATTTTTATTCTCTCGATCGATCGCAGAAAATATTTGTTTTGGACAACCCGATGCTACGCGAGAAGATATTATTGAGGCAGCAAAAGCTGCGCAGGCAGATGAGTTTATCTTGGAATTTAAAGATGGCTATGATACGGTTATCGGAGAAAGAGGGGTAACCCTTTCAGGCGGGCAACGCCAGCGTTTAGCTCTAGCCAGAGCATTTTTGACTGACCCACGAATTTTGGTTTTAGATGATTCAACGAGTGCGATCGATAGCGCAACAGAAGACAAGATTCAACGGGCAATCTATGCTGCTGCAAAGGGGCGTACAACTTTGATCATCACACATCGGCTGTCTCAAATTCGCTGGGCTGACTTGATCGTGGTATTGAGGCAGGGAGAGATCGCTGCAGTGGGTACGCATGAAGATCTATTAAAAACGTCGGAAGCTTATCGACGAATATTTAGTGAGTAACAAGGTTTAGATATGGGTTTTTTCTCAAATTTAGATGTGGAAGCATATGACCGCCAATATTCTGATAAGGATCTGGTTAAACGAATCAGTTCATATTTTCAGCCGCATAAAAAGAGATTGATCGGTATTGGAATATATTTGATCCTGATCGCGTTATTAGCTGCGGCAGTTCCAATCGTGGTTAGCAATACGATTGATAATATGGAAGGAAATGTAGAGGGAAACACAATTTACTGGTTAAGTGGGGCATTATTCTTCTCAGGGATATTCATTTGGTTTGCTAATTGGATTCGCAGACGAATGACCGGCAGGACGATTGGGGATGTGGTGCTTCAGATCCGGAGTGATGGTTTTAGGGCAGCAGTCTCTCATGATTTATCATTTTACGATGAATTTTCTTCTGGGCGAATTGTTTCTAGAATTACATCGGACACTCGGGAGTTCGGCCAGGTGGTCAATTTGATCACCGATCTTGTCTCTCAAGTATTTCAGGCGGTCATCTTGGGGATTGCTTTAATATTAATTGAACCCAAGTTGATCTTGTATATATTGGGATTTCTTCCACTTGTGTTTTTGGTTGCCTTAGGCTTTAGAAAATGGGCTCGAATTGTGACGAAACGGGGCATGCGAGCAATGGGAAATGTGAATGCGGCAATCAAGGAAACGATCAGTGGCATTGGGGTAGCCAAGAATTTTCGTCAAGAAGAAATGATCTTCGGGGAATTTGACGACTCGAATAAAGCTTCGTTTAAAACTAATATGCAGCGAGGATTTGTTTTGTCCCTTATATTTCCAACGCTTAATGCGCTTGCTGGCATTGGCACAGCGATGTTGTTATATGTGGGGGGAACGGAGGTAGCAAAAGGCGTGGTCACGGTGGGGGCTTGGTTCCTGTTTTTGCAAAGCCTCGATCGATTCTGGTTTCCGGTATTAAACCTTTCTGCATTTTGGACTCAGCTCCAATCTGGGCTTTCCGCGGCTGAACGAGCCTTTGCATTAATTGATGCTGAATCAAAAGTACTTCAAATTGCCAACAATGATGTGCCAAGATTGAAGGGAAAGATTTGTTTTAAACATGTACATTTTCGATATACTGAACAAGAGCAAATATTAAATGACTTTAATATTTGTATTGAGGCAGGGGAAAACTTGGCCTTGGTAGGACACACTGGTGCAGGAAAATCATCCATCGCCAAATTGGCATCAAGGTTTTATGAATTCCAAGAAGGCGAGATCGAAATTGATGATCTGGACATCCGTAGTTTTGATCTCGCAAAATACCGTCGCCAACTGGGAATTGTGTCGCAGTCCCCATTTTTGTTTTCGGGAACTGTCGCTGAAAACATTCGGTATGCACGGGAGGATGTGACAGACAGCGAAATGTTGACCCTGGCAAAAAAAATTGGCGAGGGTGCGTGGTTAGAAACACTGCCTCAAGGATTTGAAACAGAAGTGGGAGAACGCGGGGGCAGGTTATCGATGGGGCAACGGCAATTGGTCTCTTTATTGCGCGTGTTAGTGCAAGACCCGGCAATATTTATTTTGGATGAGGCCACGGCAAGTATTGACCCCTTTACCGAATGGCAGATCCAGCAAGCGCTGAACTTGATATTGGAAAATACGACGAGCATATTGATCGCTCATCGATTGTCGACAGTGAAAGCAGCCGACAGAATCATAGTATTAGAAGATGGGGGAATCATCGAAGAAGGCAACCATGACCTTCTTCTTGCAAATAAAGGGCATTATGCCGAATTATATAATACCTATTTCCGGCATCAGAGTATTGATTATAGACCTCCAGGTTTGGATGAATCGCTCTCGATATAATACGTATTCAAAAACATAGGGGATTACCATTGGAGATAGAGATTCTTCAATAATTGGGTTTAGGTGAATACAAGTTATAATTTATTCAGATTAATCCCCTGTGAATAGGAAAAGCATTTAAAAAGGAACCAAGATGAATGAGAATAATTTCGAAATTGAACCCGAGGAAGTGCCAACTGAAGCAGTTGAGCCTTCTATTCCAATAGAAGAGACCGTGGTGGTGGAAGAAACAGCAAAGAAAGAAAAACTACCGCCAACAAAATTTCAAAAAAATCTGCGAAAGGTATTAATTTGGGCGGTGGGGATTCTCGCAATTTTCCTTGCAGGTGTGATCACTAATCAAACTATGCGCTATCAACCCTATGAAGCCTTGGTGGCAGAGAACGAAAGAATCTTGCAAGATGCTCATGAAGAGGAAATCATTGAGCTACTCCATGATTTGGGTGAGGTAACTGCGCATCAGAAATTCATGCAGGTGTTGGTGGATGTGAATAACGCACGCATTGCCCTCTTCCTCGATGATATTGACGGCGCGAAAATCGACTTGTTAAATACCCAAGAGAGCTTGAGTGATATTCATGCTGATATTGCGAGATATGATTCAACTTTGGCAGAAAACATGTCTAAACGATTGAGCTTGATCACATCGGGGATAGAAAGAGATATCGAAACGGCGATCATTGATCTAGAATTATTTACCAAAGATATATTGGAGATTGAAGCGGCGCTGTTTGATAATTAAATATTGATTGACCAATGCGTTGATCCCGCTAGAAATATATTCAAAAGGGGCGTGTATTTTTGCAAACAATAATCTCAAAATCTGATTTTTTACTCTATTTAGATGCCCCGCGCCATTTGTGGGCGAAAAAACATGGGCAGTTGGAAGATTATATACCATCTGCTTATGATCAGCATCTGATGGCTCAAGGGCAAGAAATTGAAAAATGGGCAGTACGATATATCCAAGATGTAATTTTGCCACAATATAATTCCCCAATTTTTGCCGCACAAAGAAAGTTTATTGACAATCACTTTGAGGTGATTGTTGACGGACTGGTCTATGATCCTGACTCGGAGATATACGATCTCTATGAAATAAAAAGTTCTACCTCGGTGACGACAGCGCATATTTATGATGTTGCTTTTCAAACCTTGGTCTGTAAAGCCAATATTCCAATTGGTAAAACCTTTCTGGTCCATTTGAACAAAGATTATATTCGAGATGGAGAAGTAGAGCTCGATAAATTATTTGTGGTTGAAGATCTCAGTGAAGAAGTGGCTTCAAAAAGAGAAGAGATATTAATTCTTAGGGAGCAAGCTTGGCGTGATATTTCTTTGGAAAGTTATGAAACCGTGCAGGATTGTCTCAAACCCAATGATTGTCCCTGTAAGAAGCTTTGTCATCCCAATTTGCCCGCTGACCCGATCTATAATCTCCCCAGATTACATAAGAATAAAGCACGCGATTTGAAATCTAAGGGGAAATTGGGAATAAAAGATATTCCCGATGGGTATAAGCTCTCTGATAAGCAACAGTTGCATGTTGATGTAGTGAAAAGCGGCAAACCTCATTTAGATTCTGCTGCGGTTGAATCAGAATTGGCTCAAATAACAGCCCCCATTTACTTTTTAGATTATGAAACGTATAACCCCGGTATCCCATGGTTTGACGACTATCGTCCTTATCAACAAATCGTGTTTCAGTATTCGCTGCATATAGTTCAAGATGGGGAGATAGAAATCGAACATTTTGAATGTTTAGAAACGGGAACCAGCGATTCGGCCTTAGGCTTATTAGAAAAATTAACAAATCAAATGGGCGGTACCGGGTCAGTGGTAGTGTGGAATAAATCATTTGAAGCTGGACGAAACCGGGAAATGGGCATTCTATACCCTCAATTTAAAGAGTTTTTAGACTCCCTGAATGACCGAATGTTTGATCTGGCTGTCATTTTTCAAAAAGGTTATTATGTGCACTCAGATTTCTTTGGCAGTTATTCGATTAAAAAAGTTCTGCCAGTTTTGGCACCAGATGTTAGCTATGATGATTTGTCCATCCCCGATGGGACTCAGGCAATGTTGGCCTGGGCCGAGATCATGACCGGAGATCTTTCGAGGGATGAGATTGAAAATTCAAAAGGGGAGTTATTAGCATATTGCAAATTGGACACTTTTGCAATGATCCGAATTTGGCAGGCAATCCAAAAAATCCTTGAAGAGTAAGTTAGTAATATTGATATTAAATCAGCAAGAGCGCATACTTGGAATGCGCTCTTGCATTTTAAAGGAGAAAAAAATGAGTTGACTAGTTAGGAAGATAAATTTATCTTCCTAACTAGAAAGTAAACTTTGTAGTAGGGATTTACCCAATTTGTTTATGCTGCTTCCAAAGATACTTGAGGGAGATCTTCTAATGCTGCATTAATCTTTTCTTCGGGGTAGGCATAATCTTGCAAGCTCCCAGCTAAATAGGCTTCGTATGCGGAAAGATCAAAGTGACCATGCCCGGAGAGATTGAATACGATCACTCTTTTCTCACCTTTTGCTTTGGCATCTAGTGCTTCATCAATCGCACCTCTGATCGCATGAGCAGATTCGGGAGCGGGCAAAATCCCTTCGGAGTGAGCAAATTGAAGAGCAGCCTCAAAGGTTGAAAGTTGAGGAACAGAGACCGCTTCAATGTATCCGGCATCATAGAGCGCACAGATACTGGGGGCCATACCATGGTAGCGTAATCCACCGGCATGGATTGGGGCAGGCACAAAAGAATGGCCTAAGGTATGCATTTTTACGATCGGCGCCATTTTGGCAGAATCGCCATAATCAAACGCATATTTTCCTTTTGTTAGAGATGGAGTTGCTTGAGGTTCTACAGCCACTAAACGAGTTTTTTGTCCGTTTCGAATGTTTTCTCGCAAAAATGGATAGGCAATGCCCGCAAAGTTAGAACCACCTCCAATGCAGCCAACCACCACGTCAGGATATTCGCCAGCAAGATCCATTTGTTTGAGCGCTTCCTCACCAATGATTGATTGGTGGGTAAGGACATGGCCTAGTACGGAGCCTAAGCTATATTTTTTAGCCCCATTAGAAGTGGCCGCTACTTCAACCGCCTCGGAAATAGCGATGCCCAATGACCCTGAATGATTAGGATCTTCTGCAAGCAGGGATTGTCCAAACTGTGTTCGGTTAGAAGGACTGGCAAAAACATCTGCGCCATAGGTTTCCATTAATATACGACGATATGGTTTTTGCTGATAGGAAACATTGACCATATAAACTTCTAAAGGCATGTTGAACATTTTGCAGGCCATTGCCAACGCCGATCCCCACTGTCCGGCCCCCGTTTCGGTTACGATTGCTTTGGTGCCTTCTGCCTTGTTATAAAAAGCTTGGGCAATGGCGGTGTTAGGTTTATGACTACCAGCGGGGGAGACACCCTCATACTTATAATAAATATGTGCAGGGGTATCTAATAATTTTTCAAGACGCCGGGCTCGAATTAAGGGTGTGGGGCGATATAGTTTATAGATCTCTTGAATTTCTTCAGGGATATCTATATATTGATCTGTGCTGACTTCCTGCATAATTAATTCCATTGGGAATAGAACGGACAGAAAGTCTGGTGTGACGGGTTCTTGAGTTTGAGGATTTAATATGGGTGCAGGGGCTACTGGTAAATCTGCATTCACGTTGTACCATTGTTTCGGCATATCATTTTCGCTGAGTATATATTTTGTTTGGTCTGTCATCGTAAGTCTCCTGTTTGTTATTGTTTTCATTAATTTTCAAATTCTTTATGATCTATTTAGGTTTGAAAGATCCTTTCAAGGGGGATTTTTTGGTATATACATAAATGATCCTAAAGGAATCCCATGGGAAACTTTTTTAGAAACGCATGCACCTTTTTTTTATTGTCCTTTTTATCATCGAACAATCCGAGTTTAGCTTGAACGGCCATCAAACTCTTTGGTCTTAGAATTTCTTTTTTTGATATTTCACTCTTTTTCTTTTCTGACATTGTCTTCTCCTGTGAATGATCTATCTCAAACCTTGATATATATTGCTAATCTTTTCTCAACTACCAGATCTTGGCGTGATCTGTCTTATAGGTAAATCAACTTGGCATGAATCAATTTGTTATTTTCATATTTGAATCCTTAATAAAAAAACAGCCCTCATCCCAAAGGGGACGAAAGCTGTTATGCGTTCCGTGGTACCACCCCGGTTAAGTGGCTTTAAGCAAAAATCCTCCTGTGATGCGATAGGGGGATTGTTCAAAAGCCAGCTTCACTCGAGCAGAGTGCGGCAAAGTTTTTTGCTTTGCGATACTCCTCACCTTGGTAACGGGGTGTTTCCGGCATCGGCTACTTGGGTTTCCTTTCACCTTGCAACTCTGAGGACCATTCATCGTCGTCGTGCGTGCGGGGTTTTCACTTATCCTCGCTCTCTGTAACGTCGTTCCGACGCTTACTATTCCTCTTCACAGTTTTTGATTTGGCATATGCAGTAACCCGAAGGCTACGAATGTTTCGTAGTTTATATCATTTATCAATGGGGTTTGTCAAGTATCAAAATATCCAATGGAATATCTTTTAGGGTGTTTCGAAGATTATGACCAAAAATGGAATCCCTTTACACTGTATCGTTTCTAGTAATTTGGGGTTTAAATCAAAAGATGTATAATGAAATTAGGTAAAACCTTAACGATTGGAAGGAAACATGAAACAAGATAAATTTTTAATTGTAATCATCATTACCGTGATCCTCTTAATGGGGATTGCTGTGGGGGTATTCTTTGTTCGTCAAAATGCGCAAGATTATTTAAACGAAGATACGCCAGAAGGAATCGTGCATGATTTTGTTTTTGCAATACAAAACGATGATTTTGAAAGGGCGTATTCTTATCTTCATGATGATGAAGGGAAACCTTCCCTGTCAAACTTCCGCCAATTTTATAAAAGCAGTGGTATAGAAAGTTTTGGCATTCAGATACAAGGAAGCGAGATATTTGATCAATCTAAGGGCGATCAGATAGCATCGGTTGATCTTATCATTCTGCGTTCAAATAATGATCCCTTTGGTGGAAGCAGTCGATATTCCGATTCGGTTAGCTTACAGTTTCAAAATGGTGAGTGGAAAATCACAAATTTTTCCTATCAATATTGGTCCTGGGATTGGTATCAGAAAGAGTAATTGGTATTTACATAATTCGTTAATACATAAAGAGAGATGAGATGAAAACAATTCGAAGAATATACATTTATTTAGTTGCCTTCATAAGTTTTGAAGTGACGGCCTGGGCAATCATTGGCTTGGTGCGTTCAATATTTGACAGCTCTTCAGTAGGTGGGAATACTTCAGACCTTGCTCAAGCTTTGTCAATGATCTTGGTGGGAGGAATTGTTTTTTGGATCCATTGGCGTATGGCTCAAAAGGATTCAGCAGGAGACCTTAAGGAACGGATTTCCGCAGTACGGGCGATTTTCTTTTATGCGCTCTGGGCATCTTTATTGGGACCAATCGTACAAAATCTGTTGGCTCTCATTTATCGTGGTTTGAGTGATATTTTCAATGTTTCGATAAACTCATATGGTTTTGCGGCAAACCAAATTAATTCAGATAATATTATTGCGATTGTCGTGAATATCGTCCTTGCATTTTATGTCTTTTCCTTGATGAAAAATCATTGGAAAAGAGACCCTGATGTGGATGCATTTAAGACGGTAAGAAGAATATTCAGATATGCCTGGATGTTATATGGATTAGGTATGACGTTCGCTGGAATTCAACAACTCTTAAGTTATCTGTTTGGCGGAATTGGCACTGTTGGATTTGGGGCATCGCAATCTTTAGTTTGGGGATTTAGTTATTTGATTATTGGGCTGCCGCTCTGGATCCAAATTTGGCAATTGATCGTTGCCTCCCTCAAAGATTCTGGAGAGCGGGAATCATTGCTCCGTCAGGTCATTTTATATATTTTAACTCTCTTGGGTGCAATTTTTTCCCTAATTGTTTTTGGAATACTCGCAAACGAATTTCTGCAAACCCTCCTTGTTTCTAAAGTGAGTTTTAGCGATTTCTTCTCCCGAGTGGTTGATGCTGTCGCTATCCTCGTGCCAGCCCTTTTTACTTGGATATATTTTAATACTATATTAAAACAAGACCGAGCTGCCGATCCTCATATTACTCGACGATCTGGCATGCGACGACTTTATATTTACATCCTTTCATTTTTGGGTATTTTAACCACCTTCATTGGCTTAGAAATGTTGGTTATTTTTATTGCGGATATTCTTTTCGGGGATAACTACTTGGTGGGCAATGGGTGGATAAATGAATTGATCAATATTTTCGTATTACTGGCAATCGGTTTACCTGTTTGGTTGAGACATTGGCTACCAATGAATAATGAAGCTGCTGAGGAAAGTGAAGCTGGTGACCATGCCCGGCGATCCTTAAACCGAAAAGGATATTTGTATATCCTATTATTCCTTGGTGTGATCGGAATCATGTTTATTGTTGGTAGTTTGTTGTTTTTGATCATTAGCACTGTTTTGGGAGACCCCCCCGATAATCTTGCAAATTTCCTGTCAGAAGTATTGGGATCAATGGTCTTTGTTGCTTTATTAACCGCCTACCATTGGCAGCAACTTCGTGCGGATAATAGTAAATCCTCATTATCTTTGTCTGCGCAACATGCAGAATTTTCAGTACTAATTTTAGATTCTGGCGATGAAGAGTTTACGGATCGGTTACTTAAAGAATTTGAGGAAGAAGTTCCGAAGATGCCGGTTTCTGTTCAGGCAATTGGAAATGAGTTTGAAGAAAATGCTGAAAGTGTAGATGCAATTCTTCTGCGCTCCAGCTTTCTAACCAAACCCACCAAGGAATTTAGTAATTGGTTGGACAAATTTGGTGGGACCCGAGTAGTGATTCCAGATAATACCGATGACTGGGTATGGGTAGGGCTTTCGGGTGGCAACGAGGATAAATGGATAAAAAATGCGGTTCAGTCGATAGAAAAAATATCTGAAAAACAAACATATTCCCCCGCAGGAAGATCTCCTTGGATCTATGTATTTATTGGGTTAATTGGACTTCCATTACTTTGCGGATTGGTCAGTTTTATTGCTGAAATCGCCTTTTAGAACTTAAAATCAGCGTGTATATGAGCTGAAATTTAATCATATATTTCGCTTTCAAAACCAAAATAATTTATAGAATAACCATTGTTTTCAATTAGGCAAATTGAAATCCCGCACTATTGCGGTAGATGTTCTGGTATTTTTAGGACTAACGTTGTATACTTTTTAAAATCATATATAAAAGGGCTGTGAAGAATGAAAGTATCCGTATTACAAGAAAACTTGGCCCAAGGGTTAGGAATTGTATCCCGTGCAGTATCTTCACGAAGTACGCTTCCAGTTCTCGCCAATATTTTAGTTAAAACTGAAGAGGGACGCTTGCGTCTGTCCGCGACAAATCTTGAGATTGGGATAACTTGTTGGATCGGTGCCAAAATCGAAGAAGAAGGCTCCACGACGGTTCCGGCGAGAACATTTTCTGACTTGGTAAGCACATTACCGAATGCTCAAGTCGATATGTCCTTAAATACCCAATCCCAAAACTTAAATGTGAACAGTGGTCCTTCTAATACAGATATAAAGTGTATTGATGCCCAAGAATTTCCGCCCATGCCCCAGCCAGAATTGAATGGAGGGGCGGAGTTTAACGTAAAAGACTTAAAGGAAATCATTCGACAAGTGGTGTTTTCAGCCTCCACCGATGATGCTCGACCTGTGTTGACAGGGGTGTTACTGATTATTGAAGGCAATAAATTAATCATGGCTGCTGCTGATGGATTTCGGCTTTCCGTTCGGGAAGCAGAACTATCAAAAGCTGTAGATGCCCCCATT
>SWCD01000161.1_pt1 | contig 20648 bp, 16 predicted proteins | sample 4693011 | NCBI WGS metagenome assembly SWCD01 (sample SAMN10267278, study PRJNA491770) | bioreactor metagenome | isolation source: DHS bioreactor inoculated with marine | place: Japan: Omine Ridge, Nankai Trough | reverse complement strand
TCTTATCAAATAACGCTATTTGGACCCATAGGCGCTGACGTCAGACACAAACATGAACAGAGCTAACTTATAAACGAAGATAATTTGGGGAGCAGGTCACAGCTCCTACTTCGGCTCCGAGGGCTACAATCGTTTCTGGAAAACGATTGACGTCGTGAAATGGTCAGCCCTCCGACTTCGGCCCCTTGCTGCTCATTAAATCGTCGCTCAGGAACAACTACACCTATCGACCCATTGCCAACGCGAAATACTATATGGATAAATATGTTGAATTTGCCAGGCGCGCAGGGAGACGACCATGTTTTTTAAAGCAAAGTGTATTGGATTTTTGATTTCAACAGTTTTAGGAGTAGCAATTGCGGCTGGGGCGTCAGCCTCGGCACAGGCGCTTTCTCCTGAAATTACCAAGAAAGTCATTCAGTCTGTCGACAACGACAGCGAACGCCTTACGAACATATTCAAGGATTTCCACCAAAATCCCGAACTCGGCCTGATGGAGACGCGCACAGCGGGTATCGTTGCCAATGAGCTTGAGGCGCTGGGCTACGAGGTTAAAACGGGCATCGGCAAAACCGGCGTCGTCGGCATCATGCGGAACGGCGATGGGCCGGTGGTGCTATATCGCGGTGAGATGGACGCCGTCCCGGTCAGGGAGACTACGGGCTTGCCCTACGCCAGTACGCTCACCACCAAAGACCCGCTTGGCGTCGAGACCCCGGTGGGCCACTTGTGCGGCCACGATGCGCATACGACTTGGATGCTCTCAGTCGCAAAGACCATGGCGACGTTCAAGGATGAGTGGAGCGGCACTGTGATTATGCTCGGTCAGCCCGCTGAGGAAACACTTGAGGGAGCCACTGCTATGATCGAGGATGGTCTGTTCCAGAAGCATGGGGTACCCAAGCCTGACTACGCCCTGGCCATGCACTCGGTACCCATGCCATTTGGCATGTTGGTCGGCACCGGCGGCCCACTCATGGCCGGATCCGAGCAAATCGATGTGACTTTTCATGGGGTGGGCGGACATGGTTCCAATCCCCAGTATACCAAGGATCCGGTGATCATGGCGACGTATGCGATTGTGCAGTATCAAGCCATCGTGTCTCGTGTGATCGATCCAAGGGATCCCGCAGTTATCACGGTTGGTTCCGTTGTTGCCGGTACTAGCAACAACGTTATCCCCGAGAGTGCAACGCTAAAAATCAACACTCGGTTCTTCAAAGAAGAAGTGCGTGAACAGCTTTTCAACGGCATTGTGACGATCAGCAATGGCATCGCCCGTACCTATGGGATGCCGAAAGATAAATTCCCGACCGTTGTGCGAAAAGGATATGCAACGGTCAACGCAAATGACGAGGAGTTGACCAAGCGGACAAATGCCGCCGTGCTGGCGTCGGGTCTAGTGGATGACAAAATGCTTGCTACGAAGCTTCAGCCGGTCACGGGGTCTGAGGATTTTCCGAACTTGTTCCTTGGCCTGAATGGTACTAAGCACGTCTACAAGTTCCTTGGCGCTGTCCCTCCGGAAATCTGGGCCAAGGCTCAAAAGGAAGGCAAGGAGGTGCCATGGGCCAACCACAATCCGAATTATCAGGTCGATCTCGATGCTATTCCGCTCGGGGGAAAAATTGCCAGCATCATGGTGATGGATCTGTTAGCGAAGTGAAATTGGCGACTGCTCAGTGCACTGTCGCTGACCTATAGAGGTGCGTAACACAGCGTCATTGGCCGTAGTCATGAAGACGGCGGCCTGGCGAACATTGACCTGCATTTGGCTTGCCAAGTGGCTCGCGGTTGTGCTGTCAGCCACAGTCCTCTTTGCCCCAGAGGCTGCCTTTTCTCATCCGCTGCATTCGGAAGCCATCGAACGGCCCTGCCAGGTCCACCGGAAGGTTGATAAAGAAGCGCAGATCAAGGGGCGTTGCTCATTCTTCTTTGCGGCAGGCTATCTGGTCTTCCAGTTGGATGTCGCACCGGACACGGAAGGCGCGGAGGCACAGACCGTCAGCGGCGCAATCAATCTAGCCAAATCGACAGGGTCCCTTTTCTCAGAAAAGACGCAGCTTGGCGACGGCCCGGTCGCACTGGCGGAAAGCTCACCTGAGGTCGTTCATATGAACCCGGGTGTACTCGCCGCTTGGGACAATGGCTACGTGCTCAAGGTAAGCGGGAACTCGGCAAAGGCCGATGGCTCGCAGGTGGCGGTTGCTCAAAAGAGATCGCCGCCTGTTTCGGAAGTGTTCACAAATTATCTCGAACAGGGCTTTCTCCACATTATTCCGAGAGGATTCGACCACATCCTGTTTGTAATCGGCCTGTTCCTATTGTCGCCAAGGCTCAAGGCGCTGTTGTGGCAGGTGAGCGCGTTTACAGTCGCACACACGCTAACTCTCGCCCTCGGCGTGATGGGTGTTGTGCAGTTGTCTGCCAGCATTGTCGAACCTCTAATTGCGCTTTCGATTGTCTGGATTGCGGTCGAGAATCTTCTGACTGACAGGCTTAACCGGTGGCGGATTGCGGTCGTATTCTGTTTCGGTCTGCTGCACGGTCTCGGCTTTGCGGGAGTCCTCCTTCAAATTGGGCTGTCCGGCACGGATTTCGTGGTTGCCCTGCTGTCGTTCAATCTGGGAGTTGAGTTGGGCCAACTGGCCGTTATCGCGCTCTGCTTCGTTTTTGTCGGCTGGGCCATGGGGCGTTCGAGTTATCACCGCCGTGTCGTCGTTCCCGCATCATGCCTGATAGCGTTGATTGCAACATTCTGGCTGTTGCAGCGGACTAACTTCGTTTAACCTAGGATGGACCAATTCAAAGGGGGAAGATCAGTTTGACTTACGGGAGCTGATCCAGTTCTACTACCTGCCCGTTTATGGTGTATGGGTTACTATACGTAACGAGAGTGAGCTATGGCAGTTTTTTCAGAACATATGCCGTTCTCCGACTATTTGTCTCGGCTGCCTGTAGAGAGCAGCGAGCTTGTACAGCTTGATAAGGGTCGCTTGGCATTTTCGAGTATCGATGTTAGGGGGACAGACAGCTTTATTGTTCGGTTTAGAACGCAGGCGCGGTCAATCTTTTCAGTGGTTCCGGAGCATGATTGGTGGGGGATCCTTATTCCGCTATCCTGGTCTGGAGACTACTTACTCAATGGCCATGAAGCCACGCCAAGCACTGTATTCCTACTGGATGGAAAGTATGAGTATCACGTAGTCGCTGAGCGCCGTGATGCAATCACCGTAGGTATTCGACGATCCGTCCTAGAAGGTGTACTTGCCAACCTGTCGGGCCAAGAATACTGCCGCCTTACGCATAACCATCGGAGGTTGGAAATTCCGGACAGTCAAATACAACAACTGACCTCGATCTTGTTTAAGATTATCGCAGTCGCTGCGCCATGTAGGTCAAGGAATGATTTCTTTAGAATGCCGCGGATACTTGAGACCGATATGATCTCGGCGATAGCAGATTGGATGATCGAGAAGGAAGTCATTAAGACTCAGGACTTATGCGACAGGCGAAGCGACTTGAGTGTATGTAGAGAAGCTCTGCGAACAATAGTGCACAACCAATCTGTAAATGTTTCTATGGCCGAGTTATGCCAGGCGGCCGGTGTTGGGAAGTCGCGTTTGCACGAGGCTTTCATAAACATCCACGGCGTTTCGCCTGGACACTATATTTATCGGCGTCGCTTGACAATTGCCCACAACACTTTGCTCGACGGAGACGGGTCTAATAGCTCTGTAAAAAACGCGGCTATCCTTTGCGGCTTTCTCGATAGCGGCCGATTTGCAAGAGCCTATTCTGACATGTTTGGCGAGTTGCCGCGAGAGACCCTTGCCCGGCAAACTGGTTGACCTGAGACCCAAGTCTCTTCCGCTTTTGCGCGGGGTCAGATGGTTCTTGGACTTGTGGGCATGTCTAGAGCCTGTCGGGTGTTGATTGAACCATAGCCGGCATTTTTCAGGTCGTTTGCGCATTCATCTGGTGGGATTGTCTGGATGAGTTGACCGAGATGTCGCCATGTATCTTCATCGCTGCGCTGTTGCGCCATTCTCATCCAGTGCTTGATCTTGTAGAATGCCTGCTCGATCGGGTTCGGTTCAGGTCAGTATGGCGGCAGCAACCAAAGCCGAGCTCCGACAGCCTGGACGGTGTTCCAGATCGCCTTGGCCTTGTGGTTTCCTAGGTTGTCGAGGATGAAATCCCGGTGTCACGCTGGCGGTTGCCCGCCAACGTTGCCACCACTTCACAACAGAAGAAATCGAAACGCCAAATCGCGCCGCGACCGCTCGGCAGCTCCCACCTGCCGAAACCGCCGCAACAACCCGCTCACGATGATCATTCGAATAGGCTCAGGTCATCCATGCTGGCCTCCTCGTCCCAGCATGCAGCTTGACTTGAATCACAAATCAAACGATTAGGGAATGCCGTTTCGAGTCAATGAAAACCAGACCCGCTCTAGCTCCTGGTGTCTGGGCCATCTGCACCACCTCGACGGGTCTGATTCGCTTGATCAAGCCAATTCCTTGCTAAGTAGAGTGTAATCTTTGAATCCACAATCAACATCTAACCAGAGTATGTCGACATCTGCGGAAGATTTGCACCTTGTTTCAGCTTGGCATCACTCTTGTCATGTGTTGCCCTTCGGCCTAACAGAAGAGAATTTTTTTGTAAAACATAGCGTCGGCAGCTTGGGTAGACGTAAGTCAGATTGTAATGGAGTAACGGATTATGTTTGGAAGGCTGAAGATCAGGCAATTAGCGGTTTTGTCGATCGTTACGACTATCGCCATGTCTGCCGGGGCATTTGCCCAATCGTTTGATCTCGTCATCAAAAATGGTCGCGTAATGGATCCCGAGACCGGGTTGGATCAGGTTTCCAATGTTGGCGTCAACAATGGCTTCATTACCGAGATCAGCACGGATAACCTCGACGGCACCCGCGAGATCGATGCGACCGGGCATGTCGTCGCGCCGGGGTTCATCGACTACCATTCACACGCGCAGTCCGAATTCGGGCACAAGCTATATGTGCGGGACGGGGTGACGACGCCGCTGGACCTTGAGGTGGGCGCCTTTCCGGTCAAGAATTTCTATGATTACTGGGACGGCAAGTCTTTTGTCAACTACGGGACGAACGTGTCCCATGTCGGTGCGCGTGTGACGGTGCTCGACGGACAGGAGCCCGACGGACGTGTTCTCTACAGTCCGGCTCTTGGGGCAGCCATGCAAGATGGCGCTAAATTCAAGACGAAGACCTACGATCCGATGGATGAGGCCGCAATCCTCGACGCGGTCGAGGCGGGGCTCAAGCAAGGCGGGATCGGGGTCGCTTATCCCATCGGCTATTATACCGTGGTTGGCAGCCCCGAAGTAATGGCCGTGACGGGTCTGGCAGCCAAATACGACGTGCCGATCACCTCGCATGTCCGGTATCTTGCCCAGATCCCGCCCAGTGGCTTCATGGGGCTGACGGAAATGCTGACCATTGCGCGTGAAAACGACGTGCCCCTGCTGCTGCACCACATTCCCAGCAACTGCCTCGGGCTGACGAAGGAATGCCTCGACTTGATCGATTCCGCGCGGGCCAAGGGCCAGAAAGTGATCGGTGAATTCTACCCCTATCAGTATGCGGGCACTTATGTGGACGCAGATTACAACAAGCCGGGTTTTGAGGAGCGCATGGGCATTCAGGTCTCGGACTACAAGCTAGCGGCTACCGGCGAGGCGCTGACGTCCGAGGAATTCGATCGCCTGCGCAAGGAAGCGCCTGAAACGGATCTGCTGATGTATACCATGAAGCAGGAATTCATCGAGGAAGCCTTCACCCGGCCGGGCGTGATTGTCGGATCGGACGGGATGCCGTGGATCATCACAGACGATAAGGGAAACAAGATCGGGTTCACAGCCACCTTCGACACGCCCTACGGCTCAGCCAACGGCCACGCGCGCGGTGCGGGATCCCACGCCAGGATCCTGCGCATGGTGCGTGAGGAAGGCAAGGTGTCGCTGATGGATGCCATTTCAAAGATGAGCTATCAGCCAGCCGCCTTCCTTGAAGACCATGTTCCACAAATGAAGCAGCGAGGGCGCGTGCAGGAAGGCATGGTTGCCGACATTACGATCTTCGACCCTGAAACCGTGACGGACAATTCCACCCCCAAGATCGGTGAGAACTCGCTGCCCTCCACCGGCATCCCCTATGTTATCGTCAACGGTCAGGTCGTGGTGGATGACAGCGTCGTCCAGAACATTCCGGCGGGCGTCGCGATCCGCAATGCATCAAAGTAGCGCTAATTTAACGTCTCAAGTCATTCTTGAACGCGCATAAAATTCTGAGTGATGGGGTTTCCACCATGCATTTGCCTTATGTCCTGAAAGTCATCTGGATCGCGGCTTTTCTAGCTGTTTCTTTTGTTGGTCTGAATGGTGCTGCGAGTGCACAGAACGCGTCCGGACTATCGCCTGCCGCGCAGGAGTGGGAAGCGACTGGCAAATACATGACAATCGGCGGACATAAGGTGTTCTACCATGATGTCGGTGAAGGGCCGGTGATTTTGCTGCTTCACGGGCACCCTTCATCCAGTCTCGACTGGAAGGAAATTGTCGAAATTCTGAAGCCCAAAGCGCGTCTGATCAGTTTTGATCACGTCGGTTGGGGGTTAAGTGACAAGCCTGAAGCCTTCAGCTATTCACTGTTCCAGGCCGCCGACATAGCCGAAAAGGTGCTCTCTGAACTTGGGGTCAGCGAAGCGCATGTTGTCAGCCACGATATCTCGACTAGCGTACACAGCGAACTGATGGCACGACATCTTGAAGGCAGCCTCTCTTTCAAGATGCTGAGCTCAATGTTGACCAATGGCAGCATATTGCAATGGATTTCCAGCGAACCTGACGAGCAGAATCTCGCCGCGCATAATGAAACCCTGTTTGAAGCGATGCGCCAGTTTTCCGCGTTGACTCATGACTACCTGAAAAAACAGCTGAATGGCATGACAATCGGCAATCTGAGCGATGAACGACTTTCCTTGATGACCGAACTGCTCATGCGGGACCACGGGATCAATCGACTGGCCGCGCAATCCAATTACATGCGGGAACGCTACATCCACGCTGACCGGTGGGTCGGTGCCATCGAAAAATTTGAACCGCTACGTATTGTTTGGGCTGCCGATGATCCGGTGGCGAACATTGGCATTGGGCGTGAATTGAGCGAGCGGGCCAAGCAGGCGTCATACGTCGAGATCAAGGGTGTCGGTCATTTCCCCAACGCCGAAGCGCCGGACAAGATCGCTGAGCAAATCCTGATTGCGACCGGCTTGAAATGACAACCGTCCGATGTTTTGGACCTACAACTTCTAGCCTTTAACGGTTGGCTATCAATATTAGGAGTTTCAAGATGAGTTATAGCCAGTATACTATTGCTTGTTCAAACCTCTCGCGCCGTGCCTTTATGGGCGCGCTTGCCGCTGTCGCGGCGGCGCCGGGTGCTTTCGCGCAAACCAAAAAACCTGCTCCGACGCGTCTTTCGGCGATCAATCACACGGTATTGCATGTATCCGATCCGGAACGGTCGGTGAAATGGTATCAGGGCCTGTTCGGCATGCCGATCATGGGGGATTTTGAAGACAGGACGAACTTGCGCATCGGCGATGGGCCGGCTTACCTTACCATCATGAAAGAACCTACCGACAAGCCACGTTGGGGCGAGGTTGGACTGGCTCTTGATCCGATTGACCCGCTGGTGCCGGGCGATCCGACTGGCTTTGCTGAAATTCTGCGGCAACACGGACTGCAAGAGGCCGACAACCCCGGGCCTATGGAGTTTTCGTTGACAGTGCGCGGTCCTGAAAGCGGCGGCGCGCCCGAGGGCACGCCGGTATTACTTCTCGTCGATCCATTTGGTCTGAAATACGCTCTTACTCACAAGAGCAATTGTGGCGGCGGCGGTCCGCTTGGTGCTGAATGTCCTTTGACATACCCTGTCGACAGCAAGATGAAGGTACTGGAAATCAACCACTGTACTTTGGGCATTACCGACACCGAAAAGGGACGAACCTTCTATCAGTCGATCTTTGATATGCCCATTCGCTCGTACCAGGGCGACACAACGCCAATCTATACCGTGGCGGGGACCAGCACTATCGTGCTGTTCGATTACAGCGGTGATGATAATCCCTTGTTCAAAGGCGTGCAGCCGCAGATGGACCACACCTGCTACGCGGTGGCCGGTTACGATTTCAACACGGTGCGTCAACAGTTGTCCGAGTATGGTCTTGAAGACCAAGGCGACACGTTCCGTGCAACAGGTCCGCTGCAGCACTACTACACCTCGCGTCGCCCCGATCGCGGCGGTGCGCCGGGTGGCTCGTACGAGATTTACCTCACTGATCCGGACAACCTCGTCTTTCAGCTGCAGGACATCACTTATTGCGGTGGTGGCGGCACCAATGGCGAAATCTGCGGAACGGCCAAGAACCCGACGCGCTAGTAGGAGTATGGTGATTGCGAATTCAGACTTGGCGAAGCGAGATCACCAATATCTCTAAACAGCCCGGCAAATCAATTGAGTAAGTGTGGAAACTCTTTGAACTGGATGCATTATGAATACTAACCGGTCGCATTTTCCGTATTCAACCCCATCACGTCGTGCCTTTTTGGGGCAAATGACGATTGGAGTTGGTATTGCCAGCTCCAAGCTGTTCTTGGCATCGACCGCATTGGCGGCAGATGACACGGCTTCAAAGAGTGCGGACAAAGGGATAAGGGCTTGCGTATTCGATACGTTTGGTACCTTGCTTGATTGGCGCTCTTCCGTTGCGCGTCAGGTTAAGGCTGTTGCAGATGCCAAGGGCGTCGAAGGTGACTGGCTTGACTTTACCGATCAATGGCGTGGCTACTACTATCGCTTAACCCATGAAATCGGAGCCTACAAGGCGCAATATATGGCGGTTGGATATATCCATCGGATTGGCTTAGATGCACTTCTACCGAAATTTGGCCTAGGTGATCTGACTGAAGAAGAACGCGCTGGACTTAACAAGGCCTGGCACCGGCTTGATCCTTGGCCTGATACAGTCGAGGGTCTAAAGCGGCTCAAAACGAAGTTCATGATCAGTCCTCTGTCAAATAGTGATTTCCGCATGATGGCGGACATGAGCAAATACGCGGGTTTGCCGTGGGATACTATCATGGTCGCAGAACTCGCCCGGGCGTATAAGCCGGATCCACGCATGTATCTGCTGGCTCCACAATTGCTGAACCTTGAGCCGAAACAAGTCATGATGTGTGCCGCTCATAACCTCGATTTGCAGTGGGCCAGAGACGCTGGTCTGAAATCAGCCTTTATTGCTCGCCCCACTGAATTCGGGGAAAGCAAGAACAAATATTATCCGAAGGATGTGACGCCTGATCCAGCCTGTGACTACAGCGCAACCTCCGTGGTGGATCTTGCCAAACAGCTGGGTGCGTAGGAATCGCTTTGCAGGCATTGTATTTGCCAACCTTTCGAACAAAGGATCGAAAATCTGATGCATACACGCAAAAATGTTGATGGCTACAGGTTCAGCAAGTCTTTTTCAGTGTTTCAGAAAAAGAAACCAGTCCCAAATCTCCAGAGATGTGTTTACCTATCTGACCAGCCCAGAGACAAGACAATTGCAATTCGGGCTTTTTGCACTCGATTGTCCATTGCGGTGGGTATCGCGTTTTCCACTCTGGGTCAGGCCGCGGCACAAACAGATAGTGCGAGTAACAACGGCTTCGCCAGTCCCGACGATCCCTCGAACCGCGTTGACGTGCATCAAGAACTTCGTGAACGGGATAGCATTTTTGAACCTGAAGAATGGCATCAATTCTACAAGGCATTGGATGCATCCCGTGCAAATCTACACGAGATCACCGGTATTAAACTTGGTGCCTTTCACAGTACCTTAGTACAGGAGGCGAGCGACTCTCTGCCGGGACAGGATACCACTGGTCTCGCTACAATCACGGGTCTTTATGGGACATGGGACATTGTCGAGCGCGGTGACCCAAGCGCAGGTCAAATCAGTATCGGTGTTGAAGCTCGCTGGGGATATGACGGCCTTCTGACTCCGTCACAGCTTGGCACCATCGGCATCGGTAGCGCGACGGGAACAACTGACCCCTATGGTGCGACGAGTCCGAACGTGATTCTGCGCGAGCTTTTCTGGCGGGGAGGATCGCCAGAGCAGGGTTGGGACTATCGCATTGGCAAGATCACACCGGATCGGTTGCTTACGGGGAGTGATTACATTGATCCGGTCTCTCTCGGTCTGCCGGTTGGTAGCCAAGGCTCTCCATCGATTGCCTTTCCAGACTCTGGCCTGGGTTTCGCGGTCGGCTTCTATCCGACCGACCGTTTCAGATTCGGTGTCGTGTTGGCTGACGCCAACGGGAACCGCGCGAACTGGGGTCGTATTGGTGAAGGCAATTTCTTTAAGGCTGTTGAGTTGCAGGCCAAGCTGTTTCCCCTGACCGATAAGGCTGGCTTCTCGACGTTTACAGTCTGGCACACAGATGGGACGAACGACCCTGCCAATGCGGGGGATTCTAGTACTGGCGAGGCTGGATGGGGGTATTTCGTCAAATTCGAGCAAGAGCTCTCTAAAACCGGTAAAGATATCGGGATGATCCGCTTCGGTCAGTCTTTCGACGGTGCTGCTGTCTATAAACAGCAGGGGTCCATCCGGTATGTCCGAGTTGATCCTCCTGACCCGTTTGGTCTGAAAGATGACAGGTTCGGGATTGCGGCCAGCTATGTCAGCCCGTTAGCCAATCCCTTCGATCGAAATGAGTGGGGTATTGATACGTTCTACAAGTTCAACCTCTTGGAGCGAGTCGAAACGACATTCGCATATCAGTACATTCGCAATCCTACATTTAACACTTTCGATGATGATGTACACGTATTCAGTTTCCGCTTATCACAATTTTTCTGACAAAGCTCGCCGTTTTGTTTCGAAAAATTATTGTTCAACCAGATCGCAAATGAAAAAGGATTGTATGTGATGTTTTTTCGGCAGCTTGTAACTTTAGCTATGGCGATGCTTTTAGTCAGCGCCAACACGGCCCTTTCACAAGATGCTGCTCCTGATGGCCCAGTCGTCTTCACTAACGTGGATGTCTTTGATGGGGTGAACGAGGCGCTCATGGAAGATGTCAACGTTGTCGTGACTGGCAATAAGATCACCCAGATATCCAAGGATAGTATATCCGTCGCCGGGGCGCGGGTGATTGACGGCAAGGGTCATACCCTGATGCCCGGGCTGATAGACACGCACGTACATCTTGCAATGGCATCGCTGCCATTGCAGGCGCTTTTGGTTGGACAGCCGGGTTACCCCTACATCAATTCGGTGGTGGATGCGGAAAAGATGCTTATGCGCGGCGTAACATCGGTGCGCGATATGGGTGGGCCGATTTTCTCTCTCAAACAGGCTATCGACAGTGGGCGCGTTCCCGGACCTCGCATCTATCCGTCCGGTTCCATCATTTCTCAGACCGCCGGACACGGAGATTTTCGTTTTCCGAACCAGGAAAACCCGCGCTATGGTGGGGCGATACCGGTCTGGATGCGGGATGGTTACGGCACGATTGCCGATGGCGTGTCAGAGGTGCTTACTGCTGCGCGTGAAAACCTGCGGCATGGAGCCACGCAGATCAAGATTGCGGCTGGTGGCGGCTACTCCTCGCCGACAGATCCGCTTTTGGGAACACAGTACACACCTGAAGAGGTGAAGGCGGCCGTTGACGCCGCCGCCAACTGGGGCACTTACGTCACCATCCACTCCTACCATCCCGCGTCGGTGAACATGGCGATTGATGCGGGCGTCAAGGATGTTGGTCATGGTCAGTTGCTCGACAAGCAAACCCTCCAACGCATGGCTGACGAGGGCGTATTTCTGAGCACCCAGCCCTTCACTGTCTGCTCGGAGCCGCAGCTGGACGATTTCTCAAACTCCAAGCTGGCAATCGTTTGTGAGGGCACCGCGAAAGTGTACCAGTGGGCAAAGGAAATCCCGGAACTGAAGGTGACCTACGGCACGGACCTCTTTTTCGTCTCTGAAGACATGCTGTCTGAGCAGGTCAAGCAAATGGAACGTCTGCTGCCCTGGTTTAAACCGGGAGAGATCCTCAAGATGGCCACGGCCAATGCCGGCGAGTTGCTCAAGATGAGCGGGCCGAACCGTGACACCTACCTTGATGGTGCTCTCGGCGTTGTACAGGAAGGGGCTTATGCCGATCTATTACTCGTCGAAGGCAACCCGCTGGAAAGCCTTAATGCCGTAGCCGACACTGACAACCTGAAAATCGTTATGAAAGACGGGAAGATCTTTAAGGATATTCTCCAGTGACGATTACAGTTTTTTCTTGATTGACACCGCATCTCTAGGTTCGGCAAATGGAGAAGCGGTCGTCTTTATTTGGAGATTAAGAGCTATTTGTTGAATTTCATCAAAAATCGTCACAACTCAATTGCTTGGTTGGTTTTTGTGTACTTACAGTTTCAGTAAAGCCCGGACACAAAATTGGTTTTTTTACGCCAGATTTAATTTAGCCTATAAGCGGAGCGGAGTTGCAGATACATGCTTGTATCCTGGCTTTGGTGCCAACTCCTGCGGTGGCTTTGACAATTGTACCATTGTGGCGTTGGAGATCGTGCCGGCTGAAGTTTTTGTTGAGTGCAGCGGCGGTGAAAACATCAATGTTGCCAAAGGTCTCTTGCTGAAAGTACCCCTAGATCTGTCTCCGAGTGCACGCGCAAATCTCATTCCCCTGCACACCCTAAATGGTCATGAAAATTGGGTTGCTTGTCCTTCTTGACGCGGATGTCGATATTAAAAAGAGGCATTAAGACTCGTTGTGACGGTCAAATCTGAAAACAAGACAGTGTAAATATATGGATACACCTATCGTTAACATTACATCGCTTGTGTATAAATGGCCAGGCAACACGTTTCCAACACTCGATATTAGTGATTTGACTGTTGACCGGGGCGAACGGCTATTCTTGCGCGGGCCCAGCGGGTCTGGCAAGTCTACACTTCTCTCAGCCATTGCAGGTGTGGTCGAAATTCCTCCCCGGACAGTTACAGTTGCGGACTGCGATATTGGCTCGCTACGTGGCGCTGAGCGGGATCGGTTTCGAGGCGACCATATCGGCATTCTCTTCCAAATGTTCAATCTGATACCTTGGTTATCGGCGCTTGATAATATTTTGCTGCCTTGCCGGTTTTCATCCCGAAGACGTGCCCGTGCCGGAGCGGACCCAGTTGCCACCGCCACCCGATTGTTGCGTGAGCTCGGATTGGGGGATGCAGCACGAATTTCTGCACCCGTAATGTCGATGAGTATTGGGCAACAGCAGCGGATCGCGCTGGCACGCGCCTTGATAGGGGCGCCTGAACTTATCCTCGCAGATGAGCCAACATCGGCGCTTGATGAAGATGCAAAGTCGTCGTTTCTTGACCTTATGATGAAGGAGTGCACATCTGCTGGCGCCGCCATGCTATTTGTCAGCCATGATCGGTCTTCGGAGGGCTGTTTTGATCGGGTTTTGAACTTGCCAGATCTGAATCGGGCAGGTCGACCGTGTTGATACTTTCGATAAAGAGCTTGTGGAACCGGCGTTTTGTTGTGGCGCTGACGGTAATGTCAATTGCCCTGAGTGTTGCTCTAGTGCTCGGTGTTGAACGACTGCGAACGACCGCGAAGTCCGGGTTCGCCAACTCTGCTGCCGGGATCGACTTGATCGTGGCACCAAGAGGCGATCAGGTGCAAATCCTGATGGCGACCGTGTTCGGCATTGGGTCGACGGGTCCTGGCATCTCTTGGGATAGCTATAAGGCGGTGGCGTCTATGTCTGAGGTGGCCTGGGCTGTACCTCTTTCAATGGGGGATAATCACCGCGGGTTTCCGGTGATCGGAACGAACGGCGATTATTTTGAGCATCTTCGCCATAGTGGCGGAAAACAGCTGGATTTCGCCGAAGGCATGGCGTTTGCAGCACCGGATCAGGCGGTCGTCGGAGCCGAAATTGCTGCAAGGTTTAATTACGGTGTAGGCACGACAATCATCAATGCCCATGGCGCAGGTAAGGTCGCCTTCGATGTTCACGACGAGGCGCCATTCACTATCACAGGCATCCTTACCGCGACCGGGACAGCGGTAGATCGGAGCGTTTTCGTGTCGCTTGAAGGCTTCGATCTGTTGCATGCTTCGCCTGATAAGGAGCCGGCAGACCCGCTTGTAGCGATCCCGCATGAGGGGCAATCCACCTCAGAAAAAGGTCTTGATATGCAAGGTGCCGACCAAGGCAAGGATCGTGAACATCATGAACACGCTCATGGTTCACATAGAGACATCGATCGCGCACACGACCACAGTGTTTCCGGTGAAGAGGCGGATGATCACGGCCACACTCATGAACCAGATAAGATCAACGCCATCTATGTCGGCCTCGTTGACCGAGGCGCCATCCTCTCGATCCAGCGCAGCGTCACCGAGTACCAGGCTGAACCATTGACGGCTGTCCTGCCGAATGTCGCGCTGCTGCAATTGTGGTCGATCACCGGGATAGCAGAAAATGCCCTTCGCGTAATGGCGTCCGCCGTAGCGCTTGCAGGCATTGTCGGGATGGTCGTCATGCTGTCTGCCGCCCTGGACGCGCGTCGGCGTGAATTCGCTATTCTGCGGTCGGTCGGCGCCACACCAGCGCGGGTCTTTTCCCTTATTGTTCTGGAAGCAGCGCTAGTCACCACGGCAGCTATGTTTGTCGGCTATACACTACTGTGGGCGGCCTCGGTCATGGCCGATCCGGTACTTACTGCCCAATTTGGTGTGCGGCTCGCAGTGGGGCTGCCTGACCTTAACGGCTGGGCGATAATGAGTGTAATTCTTGCAGTAGGAATTCTCGCCAGTATGTTACCGGCAGTCCGCGTTTATCGCATGACCGTGTCTGACGGTTTATCATTGCGGATGTAACCCAAAGAGGAAGTTCCCATGTCGATACGTTGCGCCCTTCCGGCTGCCTGCTTAATTGTCTTACTTTGTGTGCCAACGGCAATCGCCGAGATCATCAAGATTGGCTGGAACGATCTTGCGCCTGTCGCGGAGACTTATGAAAACCCATTTTCTGCGCTAAGCAACGAGCAACTAGGTGAATTACGGACAATCCTGCGATATCAACAAAGCCCCAGTCAACAAAGCGATGAGACCTTGGCTGAGCGGGCTGCGACGGCTCGCAAGCAGCTTGCAAAGGATGGGTTGAATGTTGAGATGCTATTCGCCAAGCGAAAAGAGATCATGGAGAAGCGTCGCACTGCCGCGACCGCAACTAGGCCCGAAATCGTGGGGCGCACGATCCGCTTGCCAGGCTATCTCCTTCCGCTCGATTTGAAGGATGGAAAAGCGGTTGAGTTTCTGCTCGTTCCTACTGTTGGCGCCTGCATTCACACGCCACCACCGCCAGCTAATCAGATGGTTCATGTTGTTTTCGAGGAAGGTGTTGCGATTAATGGATTGTTTTCTCCCGTCTGGGTTGTCGGCCAGCTCGAATCACGACTTGCTGCGCATTCGGTACGCTATTCCGATGGCCAGGCGAAGGTGGAAGTGAGCTACAGTATGCGTGCGGATGCTGTAGAGCATTACTAGGCCGGCTATTGGCGCACACATGACAAAGATGTCGTGCTGATTGACAGCAGTTTGGCGAGGGACATAATCAAGCAGAAACAAGGTGCGAATCTTCCACACGCGTCAGGGTTTGGGTGATAGATATTGATCTTGGGTAAGTATACAGTGGTATTCTAGAGTTGGGAAACACGAGGTGGGGAATGACAATGTTACTGAAGATTTTGACACGGGGTATGACATTTGCAGTTTCGGTTACAGCTGCAGCGCTAGCGTCTGTGTCAACTCACGCTGCCGACCTGCCTGCCCCTCATGAACAGGCCGAGCCTGGCCTATTCGGTCAGCGATATCTGACCGGCAACTGGGGCGGCGCACGAGATCAGTTGGCTGCTCACGGGGTCATTCTGGATATCGAACTGACCCAGTTTTATCAGGGGCTATTGAGTGGCACCGGCGACAAGGAGGGCGAGTACGGCGGCAAGGCCGATTACCAACTGATCTTCCTTGGGGACCAGGCCGGGATTGAAGGCTTTACCGCCGTGATCCACGGCGAAACACGATTTGGGGATGCCGTTAATACATTGGTTGGTTTGACGCCGCCAAATGTGAACATGCTCTATCCAGATGCGCCCGAGCAACATTCGCATCTCACTGGCTGGTTGCTGAGCCAACGGATCACAGATGATGGCTGGGCGATTGCCGGAGGTAAACTCAACGGCATCGATCTGATGGACATGGTTTTCCACACTGGCCGCGGTGTCGAAAAATTCATGAACACCGCCCTGGTATTGCCGATGGGCTTTGTAGGAAGCACGAACTTGTCAATCATGGGCGCAGGCCTGATGAAGAACAGGGGTCGTGAGGTCGAGGGTGCGCTGTTTGTCTATGATACCCAGGACAGTGCCGCGACCTCCGGCTTTGACAATCTGTTTGGCGATGGTGCTGTTATTCTGGGTTTGTGGCGGTTCTTCTATGATGTTGGCGGGTTGGCCGGAAACAGTACGATCTTTGGCAATTACAGCACCAAGAACTTTAACACCATTGATCCTACAGGTTGGACAATAAACCCTGGTGGTGACCTCGAGATCGAGCAAGAGCCCGGCACCTGGATGGTCGGCTATGCATTCGATCAACTGCTGTGGGCGGATGCCGCCAATCCCAAACGCAATGTTGGATTGTCAGGCCAGTTCACGGTCACTGACAGCGACCCCAATCCGATCCACTGGACAGCCAGTGTGGCACTCGAGATCAACGGAATTGCAAGCCGGGACCAGGACAGTGTCGGCATTGGTTTCTTTTACCAGGGCTTGAGCGATGACTTCATAGACCTGGTTGATGAGGCCAGGTCGCGGGTGGATCCTGACCTGCCTGAGCTGGAAGACGCTGTCGGGCTGGAAGTCTATTACAAGATGCAACTGGCGCCATGGTTTGCGGTGACGGCCGACCTGCAAGTTATTGATACCAACATCAAGTCTGACGATACGGCGGTGATCGGGGCGGTGAGGACAAACATTAAATTCTAGACGACGCAAGGGGTGATGCCTGCTTTCCCTCAGAAAGCTTGCAGCAACCGAAAATTTTAAGTTTTCGAAAAAGGTTGGGGTTAGGAAATGACGAGCCTCGTAAGAAATATTGTTACTGCTGCGGCAGCCGGTTTGTCGTCACTCTGGTTTGCAGGGCAGGCACTTGCTGAGCCAGATCTCGCCAAGCAACTGTCTAACCCGATTGCCTCCCTGATTAGTGTGCCGTTCCAGTTTAACTACGACACCAAGATTGGTGCGGCGGAAAAGGGCGACCGGCTTACGGTTAACGTGCAGCCGGTGGTGCCCATTCCTCTTGGTGATGAGTGGAACATGATCTCGCGCACGATCGTGCCCATTACCTATCAGAACGATATAGCAGGTGGACCTCCTTCCCCGTTTCCGTTTTCGGGAGAGCAGTTTGGCTTAGGCGACACCACGCAAAGTCTGTTCTTCTCGCCAGCGCAAATCGGACCAAGCGGCATCATTTGGGGAGCGGGACCGGTATTTCTCCTCCCAACAGGCACAGAGTCACTTTTAAGCAGCGGCAAGTGGGGGGCCGGTCCGACGGCTGTGGTGCTTAAGCAGACGCCGGGCGCCACAACGGGCGATACCTTAACGGTCGGTGCGCTTGTCAATCACATCTGGTCATTTGCAGGTAGTGACAGAACCTCCGAGATCAGTAACACGTTCATGCAGCCCTTCATCTCCTATTCGACGTACAATGGTTACACCTTCGCGGTGAATGCGGAAACGTCCTATAACTGGACTGCAGATGAGTGGACGGTCCCGGTTAATATGTCAGTGAGCAAACTGACAACGCTCGGAAATCAACCCGTCTCCTTGCAATTGGGTGGCCGCTGGTGGGCCGTGAGTCCGACGGCGGGACCGAAAGACTTTGGCATACGGTTTGGGATCACCTTCCTGTTTCCAGAAGGTAGGTAAACTGCCGTGCAAATCGTGAGAATTGGAAACCCTGATCTTCCCACGATGACGATGACACGGAAATTGTGGCTGCGTGCTAGTCAAGTGTTTCCAATGCGGAAGCTCGGTATACCTGCGCGCGCCGGGCGCAAATTTGCTTCATCATGCTGCTTCATCGTTGCGCTGCTGGTCCTTGATATAGGTTCAATACAGGCAGCCGATCTGGATCGGAGCAATGAACAGGTGTCCATTCTGGAATGGCCGGGTCTTCTCGATAGTCCAGACGGCAGCCCCAAGCAAATCCTCCGGGATCACGGCATCGAATTCGATTTGTCTCTATTCCAGACTTACCAGGGCTTTCTTGAAGCAGATGCTGACAAGGACTGGGTGTACGGAGGCAAGGTCAATCTCAAGGCTGTGTTTGATCTCGCTCAGTTCGGCATGTGGGACGGTTTAAGTCTCCAGCTCATTCAGGAATGGGCGTACGGCGACGATGTCAATTCTGACACCGATGGGTCATTGCTGCCCATTAACGGTATCACGGCTTTCCCTACTCTCGGAGGTTACCGGTCAGACACCTCAATTGTTGTGTCTCAGCGCTTTAATAACAATGTCAGCGTTAGTGGGGGCAAGTACAATCTCTTGGATCTGGTGTCCAGAACGCCTATCGTTGGCGGTGGGGCGTATGAGACCTTTATGAATGCAGCGCTTGCTGGCCCCATCACGGGTATCATTCCCCCTTATATCCTGGGTGCACAGGCCAACATCACAACCGGTTGGGGAAACATCTCCATGATGGTTTACGATCCGCGTAATGCACAAGACTCTGACGTCCTTGAAAATCCCTTCGCCGACGGGGCGGCTGCGTTTGTCAGCGTTACGTTGCCCATGAAGGTTGCCGGACGCAGCGGTTACTACGGTGTCCGAGGCGTCTATAGTTCACAGGAAGGGCTGGATTTGTCCGAAATCCCGTCATTGGTTGAATTACCTCCGGACGCCGAAAATACCCTGACCAAAAAGGGCCGCTGGTATGCCAATGTGAGCATACAACAGTACCTTTACGAAGATCCCGATCACCCGGGAGCTGGGTGGGGTGTGTTTGGCTATGCATCGATCTCAGACGGCAACCCAAACCCGATCGAGTGGACCGCTTATGCAGGCCTGGGCGGAACCAACCCTATGCCGGGGCGCCATCTGGACAAGTGGGGTGTGGCGTATTTTAAGTACGGCATGAGTTCAGATCTGAAGCGAGGTCTGGCCGAGATCGGTTCAAAGATCAGGGACGAGCAAGGGGTTGAGGCCTTCTACAATTGGGCGGTGACGCCCTGGTTCAGAGCAACAGCCGACATTCAATGGATCGATCCAGCTTTGAATGATAAAGATATTATAGTTGGTACCCTACGTGTAGAGACGAAATTCTGAGCCCTACACGAAGGATCTTTCGATATCGGGAAACTCAGCGCCGAATCAGACTTGTGCTATCCGTAGCCTGTCGGAGATTTTCAACGGGTTGAGTGTTTGAAATGCGAGCGGTAACGGAGTAGCTAATGATAGTTTTCTTTAACAGATTTCGCCGGCTGATCGCGATCATCAGCTTGCTGACTGGTGCTCTGCTGATCCAGCCGATCCCAGGCTGGGCAAAGTCACCCAACATTGATTTCGGTCTTCTCTACCGAGCGGCCCAATTGGCCAATATGGCCTACGATGGTAGATCCAAGATTCTTGGCGAGTTGAAGGGCAAGTCTGTATGGGTCGCGACACCCGGCACGACAGACGTTCAGTATGGTATTGGTTATAACGATCAGCGGAAAATCCAGGCCATCGCAGTCCGGGGTACTGCGACTGATACCAACTGGGCTTTGGACAAGGATACGCATAGCTTCAGTGACCAGAAGGCCGGCATCCTTATGCACCGCGGCTTCAGAAAAGCCGCGCATTCGATTTACATGGATTTGAGGCCGCGCTTGAAGCCTGGATACACCACCTATCTCACAGGTCATTCTATGGGTGGCGCTGTTGCCGCAATTCTGGGAATTTACTTGCAGGATGATGGAGTGAAGCTTGGTGGGATCTACACCTTTGGCCAGCCAAAATTCACCAACGTGGCCGGGGCAAAAGCCTACAAACGTTTGCCCTTGCTCAGGGTATCCTATCAAAATGACACCGTACCCCGGTTGCCTGACCGCGATGCGCAGGGGAATCATCAGTTCGCTCACATAGGACCAGAGATCAATATCCTGAGTGGACCTTACTACGTATATGGCTCTGCACAGCAGACGCTAAGGTTTTCTCAAGGATCTTTCAGGAGGCTCCTGACGCAAGTCAGCCTGCCTGATCATAAAATGAAATGGTATCTGCAAGGTCTGCACGACAAACTCAATGGGGCCAAGCAAGTGAGCTTCAAGGATCGAAACAAGTACATTGTTCGGCACAAGTACGGGACGGGTGTTGAGACGGCGCCGACCAAGAAGAAGTTCAACTTCAATCCCCATCCATGAGGACAGGCTGTCTGACGTCAGCGCCTATGGGTCCAAATAGCGTTATTTGATAAGA
>SWCD01022909.1_pt1 | contig 20745 bp, 19 predicted proteins | sample 4693011 | NCBI WGS metagenome assembly SWCD01 (sample SAMN10267278, study PRJNA491770) | bioreactor metagenome | isolation source: DHS bioreactor inoculated with marine | place: Japan: Omine Ridge, Nankai Trough | reverse complement strand
TGAGCCAGCCAATTGACAGAGGCCGCCTGGCATTTTTATACGGTAGTCTGTGCCATATCCTGGAAGTTGATGACCTGCATCGGGCATCGGTGGTGCATCCTGGCTGTGTCGTGGTGCCCGCGGTGTTGGCGATGGCGGCCGGAACCGACGGCAAAACAGCGTTGACAGCGGTTTTGCGTGGATTCGAGGCGTGTTGCCGGCTTGGCATGAGTGTCGGTTCACAACATTACAAAATTTGGCACAATACCGCGACGTGCGGGCCCTTCGGATCTGCCATGGCAGTCGCCAGCCTTCTGGATCTCGATGAACAAGGGTATATCAATGCGCTGGGCAATGCGGGTTCGCAATCTGCAGGACTGTGGCAGTTTCTGGATACCGGTGCCGAAACCAAACACCTGCATGCGGGCCGCGGGGCGGAAGCCGGCCTGGTTGCCGCAACCCTGGCTGAATTCGGATTCACCGGTGCACCGGAAATTCTGGAAGGTGAGCGGGGGTTTTACAGGGCAACCTGCCCCAATCCGGATGAAAACCTGCTTGTGCCGGCACCAGGCGATCCGTGGCAACTGCACGAAACCTCAATCAAGCCATGGCCGTCGTGCCGGCACACCCATCCCGGCATAGAGTGTGCCCTGGCACTGCACGAACAATTGCCTCGGAGCGTCCCCATTGCGCGGGTTTCCGTTTTCGCATACCAGGCTGCCCTTGACCTGTGTGATCGCGCAGAAGTCGGCTCTGCCTATGCCGCCAAGTTTTCACTGCAACATTGCGTGGCGACCGCGCTGATGAATGGCGTTGTTAACTTTGACAGCTTTGAACCACAGGCACGTGCGGCCGCGGGCGAACTGCGATCCAGAACGTCGGTATCCACCGTGGAGCAGTTCCAGTCTGCCTATCCTGTCCATTGGGGTAGCCGGGTAGAGGTCGAACTGCACGATGGTTCGGTTATCCGTCATGAAGTTGCAGATGCCAGAGGCGACCCGGAGCTTCGCCTGTCGCATCACGACATGGTCACCAAGGCCAGGGGGCTTTTGGAACATGGCCAGCACCCGGACCTGCATGCACTGATTGATGGCGTCCTTGCCATGGCCGTCGGCGGACCTGTGCCTGATCTGTCGCAATTACTGGCTTGCCGGTCGAACAACCCCGACTGAACTGATCCAGCTGCCGGATACCCGGGTGTTATACCAAAGGAACTGACTGTTGACTCATTTGATGGAGTCAACAGTCAGTTCTTTTGGTATTAATTATTGCCACTTGTATCAGCCGCCGGATCAGTTTCCGCCTCAGTTCCGGGGAACTGGGCGTCATTGATTTCCTGTTGTACAGCTCGCTGTCTGGCTGCGGCCTCCAGAACGGCTCTGAGGCGAACCATATTCCCGGCGCCATGTACGTTTCCCGCAGCAGCCGATTTTTGATACAGTTCCAGCGCCCTGATGGTGTTCTTTACTGTTCCCCAGCCCATCTCGTACATGCCGCCAAGGTTGTTCAGGCCCCATGAACTGCCGGATTTGGCGGTATCATTGAACAAGCGAAAGGCGGTTTTCAGGTCGCGGTCAACACCCTTGCCCTGCAGGTACATCAAACCCAGATTGTTCTGGGCGGCGACGTGGCCCAGGTCGGCAGCCTTCTCATAGTATTCAATTGCCTTGATGTCCGCCGTCTTGACGCCCTTGCCGTAGTGGTAGGCGTCCGCGGCCCAATAGGCCGCTTCGATGTGACCCTTGTCAGCGGCGCTGGCATACAGGGTGACCGCATTTTTCTCGTTGGCTTTCAATCCCTTTGCGCCCTCGCGCAACAGGTTTGCCAGCAGGAACTGCGCTTCTGCATTGCCGGTCTCGGACGCGGTGGTCAACCACCTGGCCGCGGCTACCGGTTGTTTCGGCACGCCATTTTCACCGCTCAGATAGTCCCTGGCCAGTGAAATCTGGGTGTTGACATCGCCATTGCCTGCCAATTCCAGCCGTTCCTCGAATGTGGGACCTGACGATTCGGCTTCCGCAGCCAGTTCGATGGCCGTATCCTCAGTGATGGATTGCGACCACGACGCTGACGAAAACAGGCCGGTCAACAACACCGTAGCGACAGCAATTACAAATTTCATAGACATGATGAACATTCTCCCCAACAGCATCCGCAGGTCCATCGCCTTATTGCACGGCAGCTTTGGCAGTGGCCACCCCGTCAATGCACCAAATGGCCGTGCAGTGGCTATTTAACCCGTGTCCAGGTTTGAGACCCGCACAGAATGAACGCAAAACAGCCTTCCACTTCCATGGTGGCGCGTTGCGGTGTCAAGTAGACTTCATAGACATTGCCGTCGTCGGCATTGTAAACTTGACCCTTGAGCTGGGAGTCGTCCTCCGGCTGCAATCCGCTGAGGATTGTCAATCCAAGCACTGGCCTGCGCCTTTGTCCGACGTCCGGATTATTGACATCGGTCCTGGGTTGGCCACTTTCATCATTGGGGCTCTTGAGCCAGATCACGCGACCGCAAAGAGCTGCGCCGCACCTGGCGATCTCGATATTTGATTCGCCGTCTTCATCAGCCCATATGCCCAGGGCCAATTGAGCAGGTTGCGCTGACGCAACCTGTATGCCTGACACGAGCAGTACCAAGCCGAGCAGTACTTTTTTCATTTCTTTTACACCAGCGCCGATTTTAATACAGAACGGCCAACCCACTACGATTGATCTGTGGCCACACTAGGGTCAGGAAACATTAATCTTATGCAATTCTGTTTGAAAGAAAACATTCGAATGGTGATGAAAAAACGCAAGACAAGGCTTTGTGCCTTTTCGAGCATTTTTCGCCTTCAGGCGAGTGTTTCCTTTCAAACCCGAAGGGCGGGGTCTATTTTGCCCATGACAGTGTTGAAAGGTCTTGAAAACCGGACGGTTTCCTGCGCCCTTTCGCCTTGTCACAGGCAAAATATCCTCCCGTAGAATGGATAACATTAATGGGTCCTGACCCAAGGACAATTGCGATGAAGGGAAGATGAAATCGGCACCAGGCACGGTTAATTTCTCGCATTGGTCTTGCGCACGGACACCGGGCCGACTAAACCCTTCTCCTGACATTGGACATCATGCATCCAGAATACCTTTGCGGAGGGGTGGCAGAGTGGTCGAATGCGGCGGTCTTGAAAACCGTTGGGCTTCACGGTCCCGGGGGTTCGAATCCCTCCCCCTCCGCCAGTTTCCTGATTCTCAATACATCGACGGGCTGCTAGCGGCGGCGGACCAGGCAGTCGCGCTCGCCTGCCGAGATGAGCTTGTTGCATAACTCGGTTGCTGCACTTTTTGATGCCATCGGTCCCATCCCAAGACGGTAGAAGGTACCGCTGGCGCCAAGGTTGGTCTGTTGAACCGACGGTGGCAGATCGCCGATGATGTTGCCGTGCCTGGAGCGCAGTTGCTGATACTGGCCCAATGCTTCCTGTTCGGACCTGTAGGCCGCTAGCTGTACGACATATCCCGATCCCACAGGAGGACTGGCAACCTGGTTCTGACTTGCAGGCGGTGGCGAAAATGACTGCAGTGATTGCGATGTGACCGGCTGTTGCGGCGCAGGTGCCGGAAACGGTTGCGGCGCAACGACTGCAGTGCGCTGCTGTTGCAAAGCCTGCGGCGCCTGCTGGGCCGATTGTCCAGGTGAATTCAAAGGCGCGCGCAAGCCGGAAAGCGGATCATCGTCCCGGGCCACGGTGCGCGTTTGCGGCAATTGCGGCGCAGGTGCTGCGAACTGATTGTTCGCGGGCGCTTGCGTCTGGGGATTGATGATCGCAGCTTGTTGTTGCAGATCGATTGGCGCATTCAGTTGCTGTTCAGCCGTCAGGGCTGGCGCTGGAGCAGGTGCCGGCTGCAATACCGGCTGGAACTGCGTGGCAGGTGCCTGCTGCACTGAAGCTACAAGATTTCGCGGTTTTCTGCGCGGTAGCGGTGGCTGGTTGATCGAGCCCTGATCAACCTGCGGTGTTGGCTGTGGTGTTGGCTGCGGTGTTGGCTGCGGTGGCAAAACGGCAGAAGCCGCCGGTTCACTCCCGGCGGCTCCCTGATATTCCAGATTGTCTCTTGCCGCGCTGGCGGTTTGCTGCGCGGGGTCTGGCCCGGTATTCCCGGGTGTCAGTGAGCCCTGTATCTGGGGCGGCGGCGGTAACGGCAACGGCAGCAGACTATCATCGCCACTATTGCTGTCCGGGGCCTGCGGGGTTTCCTGCCTTGGCACGATGCGCTCCGGCTCACTCGTTGTCCCTGATCCAAGAATACGATCATAGATCAGCTTTTTGCCCTGGGCCGGCGCGGAAGCCGGCTGATTTGTGTCACCATCAGGCTGGGCCTTGACGGGATTGTCAGGTGCACTGATGACCGGCACCTGGCCTGTTCCGGCAGTTGTCGAGGTTTTTTGCTGGGTGTACCAGTAAATCAGGCCGGCAGCGATTGCGCCGATCGTGACCAGCGCGAGCACGACCATGACAAGACCACCCCAGCGGCGAGGCTCGTCTTCTTCATAATCGTCGTCGTCATATTCGCGGTAGGCCTGTGAATAATCGTTTGCCGTACGCCCGCCATATTCCCGCCGGTCATCAAATGGTTCATCGAATTCCGGCCGCAATGGCTCATTGCGTGCCGGTAAAGGCGCAGCCCTGCCCAGCGGTGCCGCCGGGCGATAGCCATTGTCCTCGAACAGATCGAACTCACTGGCAGGCGGTGCGAAGCGCTGTCCCTGCCCCGGTGCTATCTGCGGGGGCTGCGGAGCCGGCGGCCTTGGTGCCGGGTAGCCGCCACGTCCATAGGGGTCGGCGCCCTGCGGTGCATAGCCTTGTGGTGGCTGCTGGCGCGGGCCAGGTGGCGGCGGCGCTGCGTATCCCGGGCCTGCAGGCCTGTAGGCAGGTGAAGGCTGCTGTGGTTGTCTGTAAGGAGGCTGACCATGCGACGGTTGGCCGTGCGGTGGCTGTGGCGTGCCGTACTGGGCAGGTCTTGGACCTGCTGCAATTCCGGGTGCGCGCACCGGCTGCAACTGAACTGGTCGTTGCTGGGGTGCTGGCGGACGCTGAGCGACCGAACCTGCCGGCGACGGTGATGAAACAGCCGTCCGGACAGGGGCTGCCGGTCTGGCAGCCGGAGCGGCAGGCTTGTTTACAGGCGCAGTCCGGTTCGGCGAAACTGGCCTGTTTGCCGGGACAGACTCCGCGCGGGCAGTCTCGACTTCTTTTTTCGCGAACGAAAACTTCTCCAGTCCAGGAGATGCACTCCGCTTCTTCACAGCTTCTTCAGCTGCCGCGCGATGCTGGCGAAGACGCTCGGCAAACGCATCATCCTTCGGGCTCGCAGCGGCTTGCGGCCGTTCGGCTTCAGGCTTGGGCTTGGCGGCGCTGTTTGCCTGTTCGGCTGCTGCCGGCGCTGCTCGCACGGGCGCCTTGGCGGCCGCCCCGGGGCGAGGTGCCATGGGAGCCGGTTTCGCAACCACTTTCGGCCCGCCCACGGATGCTGTCTTCGTCGACGGCGCTGCCGCCGATGATGATGATGCCGCTTCCGATTTCGAAGAGCCGTCGTCGGTTATACCAAGGCGGTCGCGCCAACTGCCGCGACTGCCCGACTTACTATTTGATTCCTGATCCATCCAGTTCCCATCAAAACCCTTACATCTCATCGACAGGTTTTACGCCCAAGATGTTAAGTCCGCCAGCTAAAGTATAGCGGATCATTTGCAACAAGGCGAGACGTGCTTGCGTAAGATGCATCTGTTTAGGCAAAATAAACCGTAAATGAGGCTGATCTTTGCCCTTGTTGTAGTACGAATGAAATTCTGCTGCAACTTCATATAGATAGAACGCAAGCCTGTGGGGTTCCCGGCTGATCGCAGCCATTTCGACCGCCCGCGGCCAACCGGCAATCAGCCCGATGATTCGCTGTTCGGTCTCATCATCGAGCAAAAGCAGCGATTTTTCGGGTAAATCCGACAGATTGATCGCAGCTTGGCCCATTTCGCTTTCAGCCTTCGCAAAGGCTGATCCGATGCGCGCGTGTGCGTATTGAACGTACCAGACGGGATTATCACGCGACTGTTCTGTGACTTTCTGGAAATCGAAATCCAGCGGTGCGTCATTCTTGCGTGTCAACATCATGAAGCGCAGCACATCCGAGCCGACTTCATCGACAACTTCACGCAAAGTGACGAACTCACCAGCCCGTTTGGACATTTTCACCGGCTCACCACCCCGGAACAGCCGCACCAACTGGCATAACAGCACATCAGCGGTAACGCTGCCCCCGGACAGGGCCTTGGTAACCGCCTGCAGTCGTTTGACATAGCCGCCGTGATCCGCGCCCAGAATGAACACCAGTTCGTTGAAGCCACGGTCGATCTTGTCGCGTGCATAGGCAACATCGGCTGCAAAATAGGTGAACGCGCCATCTGATTTCATCAATGGGCGGTCAATATCATCGCCGAATTCAGTCGCCCGGAACAAGGTCTGTTCGCGATCTTCCCACCCTTCGGGCAATTGCCCCTTTGGCGGCGGTATACGGCCTTCGTAGACCAGCCCGGCATCACGCATAACCTGAACAGTCTCCGCTATCTTGCCGTTTTCATGCAGAGTTCTCTCGGAAAAGAAAACATCCTGATGAATGTTCAGCGTTGCCAGGTCTTCGCGTATCAGGTCCATCATCGCGGCTATGGAGCGGTCATTGAGCAATGATTTACGCTGCGCCGGATTCATCGTCTTGAGTTGGTCGCCAAACTCATCGGCAAGCAGCTTTCCGACCGGCACCAGGTAATCACCGGGGTACAGACCAGCCGGAATGTCTCCAATGTCTTCGCCGAGCGCTTCGAGATAGCGCAGGTACACACTGTCGCCGAGCGTGTCAATCTGGCTGCCGGCGTCATTGGTATAGTACTCGCGCGTAACATTGTAGCCTGTCATCTCGAGCAGATTGGCAAGGGCATCGCCAAACACGGCACCTCTGCAATGACCGACGTGCAAGGGACCTGTTGGGTTTGCCGACACATACTCCACATTGACCAGGCGGCCCTGTCCCATGGTCGAATCGGCGAACCTTTCGCCTGCTGACAGGACCGTTCGCATGAAGCCCGGCCAGAACGTTTTCGAGATACGCAGGTTCACAAATCCGGGGCCGGCAATTTCCGCCGAAGCTACATCTGCGTGTTCACCGAGCACTTCACACAGGCTGCCGGCTATGTCGCGCGGAGACTTGCCGGCAGGTTTAGCCAGCACCATTGCTGCATTTGTGGTGATGTCACCGTGGGCCGGGTCACGCGGCGGTTCGACAACAACCCTGGATGCATCCAGGCCGGCAGGCAGCGAGCCTTCGCTTGCAAGCCGCGCAAGGGCGTCTTCGACTATGGTCTTGAAATGGCTGAAAGGGTCCATGTGATCCCGGACTGTGCTGTGAATGGTGCCTGCATCCATTTGTCTGGACGCGCCGCGCGGGGCTTAACGGAAAAGCGGATCAAGGTCAAACAGCCGCTTGTGTTCATCAAGAGCATAACGATCCGTCATGCCGGCGATGAAGTCGCATATCTGGCGGGCCTGACGGCTGTCGCCCCGCGAATACCCATGGTCCTGCCAGTCTGTCGGTAATTGTGCAGGATCACTGCTGTAGGCTTCAAACAGATCCCTGACGACCCGGCGGGCGCGGTGCATGATCGCAATGACCTTTGCATGCTGATACATGTGTTTTGCCAGAAACGCCTGCAAATCCGCGTTATCCTGTTTCATCCGGGGAGAAAAACCCACAATTGCCGATGCGGCTTTGCGCACCGCATCGGCGTTGTCTACGTGATTGGCCTCGGCGTTAGCCCGGGTTTGCGCAATAACGTCAAAAATCATCCAGGAAATAACCCGCCTGACGGTTTCGTGAATCCGCCGGTGCCGGTCCAGACCTGGCCACATCTCGTCAACTTCACGGATTGCCTTGCCCACGATCGGGACATCCAGCAGTGCGTTGACCTCGAACAACCCGGCCCGCAACCCATCATCAATGTCGTGCGAGTTGTACGCAATGTCATCGGAGATTGCGGCAATTTGTGCTTCCGCAGATGCATAACTATCCAGGTGCAAGTCATGATTGCGTGCAAATTCCACGATGGCATGAGGCAATCCAAGCTTGGCATAACGGCCTGCAGGATTGCCGCCTGCGTCCAGCACAGGCCCATTGTGCTTCACCAGACCTTCCAGCGTCTCCCATGTCAGGTTCAGGCCGTCAAATCCGGCATAGCGGCGCTCAAGCCGGGTTACAATACGAAGTGCCTGGGCATTGTGATCGAAGCCGCCATGATCGGCCATGCATTGATCCAGTTCGCGTTCACCGGCATGGCCAAATGGTGTATGGCCGAGGTCGTGTGCGAGCGACAAAGCTTCCGTGAGGTCCTCGTCCAGATGCAGGGCCCGGGCCATGGAGCGGGCCACCTGTGCGACTTCAAGCGAATGGGTCAGTCGGGTGCGGTAGTGATCGCCTTCATGGTAGACGAACACCTGGGTCTTGTGTTTCAGGCGTCTGAAAGCTGCCGAGTGAATGATCCGGTCACGATCACGCTGAAATGGCGACCGGCGCGCAGCATCGTGTTCGGCAACGAACCTGCCGCGAGAGGCAAGCGGGTTACTTGCATATGGCGCCAAATCTGTCATGAAATTTTTTCCATTTGAGCCAATTTCAAGGTGTGCATTGACAAAACACTTATCCCAACCAACATTCAGGCCCAACACACCATTTGAGTCAGGACTGCTTTTGCCATGTCTGCCGCCATTACCCTAACTGAAAACGCTGCTCGCCGAATACGGGAAATCATCGCCAAGGAAACCGACAAGACCGCATTGCGGCTGGCGGTAAATGGTGGCGGCTGCTCCGGCTTTTCCTACGAATTTGAACTAGACGACAAATCCAGTGAAGGTGATGTTGTCATTGAACGCGATGGTGCAACGCTTCTGATAGATTCGGTATCTCTGGTTTATGTCCTTGGATCAGAAGTTGATTTTGTGGATGACCTTATGGCCGCACAATTTCAGGTCAACAACCCGAATGCGACAGCATCGTGTGGGTGTGGCACCAGTTTTTCAATCTGAAGCGTATCGCACGCAACGGCCTCGTAAAAGGCACTCATATTCCCTGGAACCGGGCCGGTTTACGGTTTTTTGGTCACAAACTGCATAAATCAACCTGCTGCAAGCCCACAATTGCGCCATGATCATGCGCAAGATCGTGCCGGAAGGGCTTTTCAGGGACGCCATATTTTTCATGCTGAACTTACAATTCGGGCTTCGGCCTCTTCTAGCCGCCGTTTTCGGCATAATTTTTCTATCGACACCTGCACTTGCGGCTCGCGACGGATCGACCGACCGACCAGGGCTTGATTACAAAACCATAGAATTGTCGGCTCCAAACCCCGACTTGTGTGAGACCGCATGCAAGAAGGAAGACCAGTGCCGCGCGTGGACCTATTCATGGCCGGGCGCCAAGGGGCCAAAGGCGATGTGCGCGCTCAAAACCGGTGTACCGCCAAAGCGCTCTGACACATGCTGCATATCCGGTGTGCTCTCGACATCCAGCCCGGTGACGCGGACCGAAGACCCTGCCCCTGCCCCAAAACGGGCCCCTGTTGCTGAGAAACCTGCCGTGACAGCAACGCCGCTGCCGGCACCTGTGCCCACGCCACCCCGGAAGAAACCGGTACAAACGGTCAAGCCACTCCCCGAAAAACCGGTTGAAATCGTCAAGCCCTCGCCTGAAAAACCGGCTGACCGGGTTATCGTGATGCCTGACCCGGCTCCTTCGCCGCCGGTAAAAAATCGAGAAACGCTGACAGTCACGCCAAAATCAAAACCTAGCCCGCCTCCGATCCTGCAGGATGAAACGGCAGCGCCGGATCCTGACAGAGTTGCCGCCTGCAATGATTATGCAGCGCGTGCTATTGCCCAGAACAACGAGAACAACAGATTGAACTGCGGCTTGTCCGGGAGTCGTTGGGGCTATGGCCAGACCGTTTACTTCAACTTCTGCATGGGTAACCCGTCGTCTGCTTACAACGGGTCGCGGGCTGCCCGTGACAGGGAACTGGAAACCTGCAGGCGGGCGATTGCAGCGGGTTCACAAGACCGCGAAGACCCGGATGATTCGGCCGCCGACAATTCAAGGTCAGCCAGATTCTGTCGCAACTTTGCGGCCCAGAGTATGCGACAGGTGCGTGACGCCCGTGGTTTAAGGTGCGGATTTAGCGGCGAGCGTTGGTCGAGCAGCCGGGTTCGTCAGGCCCGATTGTGTGCCCGTATCGGGCCACGCGCTGCTACTGAAATGTTGAGCACACGCAACCGCCAGATCCAGAACTGCCGGTTTCCTGATGGAATTGGCGATGGCAGGAGCCGGTCGCACTGCCGCGACTATGCCCGTTCCGCCGTCGAACAGGCCAGGGAAGCCCGCCGCCTTGATTGCGGTTATGGCGGTTCACGCTGGAGCCGGAATTATGGCTCACATCTGAGGTGGTGCAACTCGACTCCCCGGCGCAAGGTCCGGCAGGAATATCGGCGCCGTGAGCGCTTGCTGAACCGGTGTGAGTAAAATCTGAATTCGGCCGCACTGCACCAAACAAGCGACCGGAACTGGTGACGACCCAATTTGTGGCCTTGACGCATCGGGCTGCCTGCAGCAACTGTTGGCCTGTTATCTGAAGCAGCCCAGACCGGGGTGCTCTGGATCAGTATTGTTTTTGATTGAAGCAATCAAAAACAATACTGATCGTGTCTAAAGTTGCTCCAGAGTACTCTGGCTAACTGGAATTGGGATGCCCATGCAGATCGCGACCTGGAATATCAATGGCGTCAAGGCTCGCCTGGAAACCGCCATTGCCTGGTTGAACGAGGCGCGCCCGGATGTTGCCTGCCTGCAAGAAATCAAGTCTGTCGATGAAAACTTCCCCCGTACCGCTTTTGAGGACGCCGGCTACAATGTCGTCACTCACGGTCAAAAAGGTTTCAATGGCGTGGCAATCCTGTCTCTCAAACCGGTTGAGGACGTTGCCAGGCGACTTCCCGGTGACGAAGCAGACGAACAGGCGCGTTACCTGGAAGCCGTTATCAGCGGTGAGCACACAGTATGCCGGGTCGGATGCCTGTACCTGCCCAACGGGAATCCGGTTGACACGGACAAATATCCCTACAAGCTAGCCTGGATGGACAGGCTGATAGCCCATGCAAAAGTGACGCTGGCATTGGAAGAACCATTTGTGCTGGCAGGTGACTACAACGTGATCCCGCAGGCCCGTGACGCTGCCCGGCCGGAAAACTGGACCGAAGATGCCTTGTTCAGGCTGGAGACACGGGAAAAATTCCGGGAACTGACAGCGTTGGGATTTACCGATGCGGTGCGCAGTTTCGATCAGTCGGATGGTGTTTACACGTTCTGGGACTACCAGGCCGGTGCCTGGCAGAAGAACAACGGCATTCGAATAGATCATATGTTGCTGTCGGCCCAGGCAACCGACCGGGCCATCGGCTGCCGGATAGACAAACATGTGCGCAGTTGGGAAAAACCGTCTGACCATGTGCCGGTTATCGTTGAGCTGGATATTTAGGGCGCGGTAAGATCCTGCAGCCCACGGCGCTCAAGTCTCAGTTGTTGCTGGTCTGGTTCTGTGCCTGGCGAGCGCGAACCGGAAAACGCCGGGACCACTTGGCGTAAAGTTTATCTGCCGTATCCAGTTGTTGCTGGCTGAGACCGGCAACAACTGCATTGTGTTTTTTCATCACGCTCCGGTCGAGAGTCTTACCTGCCGTATCAGAGGCAATTTTGTACCAGACCAGCGCGCGGACCTTGTCGCCGCCATCATAGTATATGTCACCAAGCCGGGCAGCGGCTGGAGCATAGCGTTTCTGCGCTGCCGTGCCGAGCCACCGCATTCCGTATGAACGGTCCCGTGTGACGCCCTCACCATTGAGATACATCAGACCAAAGCCATACTGCGCGCCGGCATGTCCGGCCGATGCTGCAGTCTGGTAAAAATGCAAAGCCTTGCTGACATTCTTGCTGACACCGGCCTTTTTGTAGCCGGTACGCAGCGAGTTGGCCATCCGGGTGAGGCTGTCCAGCACGAAGTAGCGTTCATTGTCCTGCACTTCGGTTTGCCGGGCGACATAGTCTTCCGCGACACGATTGTAGTGTTCGAAAGCCGTTACCTGATTGGCCGTGACACCCAGACCTTTACGGTACATGTGGGCCACCAGCCAATTTGCCTGAATACTGCCCTCATCTGATGGACGGGTCAGATAGGGCATCGACGCGGCAAAATCCTTCGCCCTGTATGCCCGCAAAGCAGCGTTGAGGTCAGTCTGCGCCTGGGCAGACAACTGCCCGGCAGGCAATTCCTGCTTGCTGGGTACGAACGAATAAAAGCCGGGTGGCAGCTGTGACTGTGTCCATGCCGGGCCAGAAGACAAGACAGATACGCCTGCCACCAGCATCATGCCGACAGCAACCCGCCATTTTGCCGGGCTGAAGCCCTTACTGGTCTGCGAAACGAACACGACTTGTTGCTCCCTGATGACCGGTGAACCCCGTGGCAAAACACACAACCGCATGCGCCGCGCACTGCGGGCCTGCCGTTAGGTGCCAGTTCGGCAACCTGTTGTGGTTTGTTGATCTCACGTTCATCTGCTTTATTCCGCCCACCGGCGTACCTGTTAATTTCAACTCACCGGTGAGAGCGCAGCTTCTGCAGGCTGCATGTTTTTAGCCTACTGATCCCTCATCGGATACCAGCTTCTTATAATCCTCATTTGAGCGCGATTAAGGCAGTATGTGGCACACGGTAAAGATTTCTAAAAAGTGTGACATATTTGCAACACCTGCTTTGCCCGAGATTTGACGGTTGCCGAGGTCCGATATTTGACTAGGCTTGTGCTGATTCCTCAGCAATTTCAGTGCCGCCGGTACCGAAAAAAGGACTGCTCCCAATGCCACCCACCCTGTTAGGCGAGACATCAGCGGTCGACCCGCCGGGAGCGCCGGAATCGGTAAATATCGACTACGTACCGCAGCCGGGACTGGCTGCAATTGCCCTATCAAACTTCTTTTTGAACCTGATTACTTTGTGGTTTTACCGGTTTTGGGCAAAAACCAGGGTGCGCCGTCACATCTGGTCCAGCGTACAGATCAATGGCGAACCGGTTGAGTATACCGGGACCGGCAAGGAGCTGTTCCTGGGCTTTATTGTCATCATGGCCATCGTGTTTGTGCCGCTGACGCTGATCGGTTTCGGACTGGCATTCCACTATGGTCCCGAAAGCCCTGCCCTGGTGGTGTTCCAACTGGCAATTGGCCTGATGCTGGTCACGCTATACGGGTTTGCCATTTATCGGGCACGGCGATATCGCCTGTCCAGGACGGTCTGGCGCGGTATTCGAGGCGCACTGCCGGGATCTGCCCTGACTTACAGTGGCAAGTATTTTGCCGCTTTGTTGCTGAGCCCGATAACCCTCGGATGGTCCACCCCTGCGATGAACCTGGTATTGGCGGAACACATCAACAATGACATGCGCTTTGGCAACACACCGTTCAGCTTCAGTGGCCGAGCCGGTCCATTGTATGCGCGCTTTGCTGTGTGCTGGTTCGGTACGATTGTGGCATATCTGCTGATTGCGGTTATTGCGATCGTATTGTTTTATTCAGGCGCCTTCGATGGTTTTGAGAAGATGTTCGCTGAAACCGGTGATAAATCCGGCACCTCCAGTGCCCCCAAGGATGGTTATATTTTCGGCCTGGTTGCAGGCTTGATATCGGCGTATCTGCTCTACGTCGTGATCCGCTCGACCATCTGGTCTTTCTACACTGCGCGCGAATTGAATATTTTCGCCCAGTACACACGGTTTCCAGGGGCAAGCTTCGAATTCAATGCGACGGCCTGGAGCCTCATCACATTGTGGCTTGGCAATATCGCCTTGATCATTTTCACATTGGGTATTGCCCAGCCATTCGTTGAGCAACGCATCATGCGTTACTTCGTTGAAAGATTGAATGTGCACGGGCAGATAGACTTTGCGTCGATACAACAATCGCAGGCTCCGCTCGACAAACGTGGCGAGGGCCTGATTGATGCCCTTGATCTGGATGCTTTTTAATTGATGGTTACCTCCCCGCATAACGCCGAGTTTTTTGACGGCAAGTCGGCCATGGCCAGGCTCGTCCATGTTCGGGTGGATGCTGACAGACTGATGATCGCCCAGGCTACGGCACCTGACATTCAATGGAAACTGAGCGACATTGAACTGGTATCGGGTGGCAAGCCCGGCCAGGCCCTGAGACTGAAGCTGCGCGGCGACCATGGCAGTCGGCTGACACTGCCTGAAGGAAGCGCCTCGGACAGTTTGATTGCAGCGGCGCCAACAATTCTCAGCGGACGTAGGCGCCTGTTCTGGAAAGGGGCGGTGGCATCAATTGCCATAGTGCTCGGCACTGCAGTTGCGGGTTATGCCACTCTGGCGATTGCGCCCCAGGCGCTGGCACGCTTCCTGCCTGATCGGGTAGTGAACTCGTTTGCGGACGGACTGGAAAAATCAGTGCTTAAATCGTCCAGGCGCTGTGATAATCGCGCGGGACAGGATGCCCTCAACAAAATGGTCCGACGCATTGTATCGGGTGTCGACGATCCACCGACTTTCTCCCTGCGGGTGTTTGATATTCGCAAAGCCGACAAGAAAAAACTGGTCAATGCCTTTGCACTGCCCGGTGGGCATATGGTGTTCAGCCTCGGCCTGATAGAAAACGCCGGGAGTCCGGATGAGGTGGCTGGGGTTCTGGCGCATGAATTGGGTCACATCGCCTTGCATCACCCGGAAGCGGCTATTGTCAGGGTGTATGGACTGCAGATGCTGCTGTCCTTGTTCACCGCCGGACAGGGTGTCGAGAACATCACCAGCATCGCCGGCGTTCTGGCTGTGCTGAGTTACAGTAGGACAGCAGAGGCGGAAGCAGATACCTACGCAATGGAGGTCCTGGAAAAAGCCAAAGTGGACCCGAAGGGCCTGCAGACATTTTTCTTCCGGCTACTCAAACAGAAAACCGGGTCCGCGACCGCCGGAAAAGGTGACAACAGTTTCACCCTCAAAAAGCAGCTCGAACCGCTTACTGATCTGTTTTCGACACACCCGGGAACCGATGACCGCATCGCCCGCCTGAAGCCGCGTGCCGGTGGCACAGAGCCTGCAATCCTGAGCAACGCAGAATGGCGGGCACTGAAGGCCATCTGCAACTAGCTACCGGTCATCCTTGTGGTCGGAGCATTCTGTGAACGCCGATCAGGAGTAAAGCTGCAATTATGGTCAGGCCGGCAATGAACGAAAACAACACCGTGTCTGCGTTGGTGAAATGCTCGTAAGCCCTGCCCTGAACTTTCGTCACGCTGTACCAGATACCGCCACCGACCAGCACGAGCCCGGCAATGCAAAACCAGAGCATTGCGCGCATGACCTTCAAAATAAGCAACAGCATGGGCCGCATGTTCAGATCATCCGGCATGGCATAAACTTCCCGGCAATGCCTGGCAGCGTCAACTCAACGTACCGGGACACCCGGATCTTGACCAACGCCGATTGTACGAATGAAGCTTCAAGGCAGCATTATAGATGGATTTTGCATCGGAGCGACACTTGCTGGACGAGCAGCTTTTCGCTGTCCTCCTGTAAGCCTTGCGCATTTCAGCGGTCGTTGGCGCACTCTTGCTTTGCAGACGTCGCAATGTTGAATTGAAATAGTTGGCAAGTGAACGGTTTCGGTTGACCACGCGCAGGAACCGGGGTTTGCCCACGCGTTTGAATTCACTGGACAGCGACTTGCACGACGCCGCGAATGCAGTTGATGTGAATTTGCCACCCTGCGGCCCGAAGAACAATACCGCTGACGCAATCATTGTTGCCGCGATCAGCCTCAATAGTCTTGAATTCATACCAGCCATTGCCTTGCCGTTAAATGCTGCCCCAATCGAATCCGCTCATGCTGTATATAGACCAAACGTGAGGCCAGGTACAATTCATGATACACGGCTTTCTGTATCTGGATGAATTATGGTTGCTTGAACCAGACCGCACAAACCCGACTGTTTGCAAGAGGTCAGGGCGCCTCTACGGGTTCATCGAACCGTTGATGTTTCAAGCCCACCATCTGTCGGGCGCAAACCGGCCTGCCTGATCTTCAATGACCTTGGCAATCTGGAACAAGGTGGATTCGTCGAAAGGTCTGCCAATCAGTTGCAGACCCAGAGGCAGTCCCTTTGCATCCAGACCGGCAGGAACAGCAATACCCGGCAGTCCTGCCATATTCACCGTGACCGTGAAAATGTCATTCAGATACATTTTCACGGGATCAGAAGCCATGTCCTGATCGGCAATTCCGAATGCAGCAGTTGGCGTTGCCGGGGTCAGGATAGCATCAATGCCATCTGCAAACGACGTTTCGAAATCACGCTTGATCAAGGTGCGCACCTTTTGCGCCTTGACGTAATAGGCGTCGTAATAACCTGCCGACAGCACATAGGTACCGATCATGATCCGGCGGCGTACCTCTGCGCCAAACCCTTCGGCGCGGGTGTTCTCGTACATCGAGACAATATCGTCGCCTGGAACACGCAAGCCGTACCGGACACCGTCATAGCGCGCCAGGTTTGAAGACGCTTCTGCCGGTGCGACGATGTAGTAGGCAGGCAGTGCATATTTTGTGTGCGGCAGGGAAATATCGACGATTTCTGCGCCCGCATCACGCAACCAGTCGATGCCCTTCTGCCACAGGGCTTCAACATCATCAGGCATCCCGTCCATGTGATATTCTGCGGGAATACCGATTTTCATACCCTTTATGGAATTGCCTATCACTGCTTCGTAGTCCGGGACCTCAATGTCCACGGACGTGGTGTCTTTCAGATCAACGCTGGCCATCGACTTGAGCAGAATGGCGGCATCGCGCACGTCTCGCGCTATGGGGCCAGCCTGGTCCAGCGAGGATGCAAACGCCACGGTTCCCCAACGCGATACCCTGCCATAGGTTGGCTTGATGCCGACAGTCCCGGTAAAGGCGGCCGGCTGGCGTATCGAGCCACCGGTGTCTGTTGCCGTGGCCCCCGCGCAAATGTGGGCTGCGACCGCAGCAGCCGATCCGCCGGACGAGCCACCGGGGACAAGATCGACATTGGACCCTTTGGCGCGCCACGGGTTTTTTACCGGCCCATAATAAGACGTCTCGTTGGAGGAGCCCATGGCGAACTCATCCATGTTCAGTTTGCCCAGCATGACAGCGCCATCGGCCCACAGATTGGCGGTAACCGTCGATTCATAAGCAGGTTTGAACTTGTCAAGTATATGGCTGCAGGCCTGGGTGTGGATGCCCTTGGTGGCAAACAGATCCTTGATCCCCAGCGGGATGCCTTCCAATGCGCCGGCTTCGCCCCTGGCGATACGGCCATCGCTGGCAGCTGCCATCTCACGGGCCTTGTCGGGTGTTTCGACGATGTAGGCGTTCAGGGGGCGCGCGGCTTCGACCGCGCTGATATAAGCATCAGCCAGTTCGGTGGCCTTGAACTGCCCCTTCTTCAAAGCATCGCGGGCCTGGGCAATCGTAAGTGTCAAAAGGTCGGACATCTGTTTTCCGGAAATCTGGTAAGACTGGCTTGAGGTGCATTGGGCAATCGGGCGGTGGCCCTACTCGACAACCTTTGGCACCATGAAGAAATTCTCGTCGGTGGCCGGTGCGTTGCCGGTTACCTGCTCGGGGTAGCCACCATCGCTCACAACGTCTTCGCGGAGCCGCATGGTGTTCTCGACCACGGATGTCATCGGTTCGACATTGTCGGTGTCGACTTCGTCCATCATCTCGATCCACCCGAGGATGTGGTTCAGTTCGCTTTCCAGTTTCGGGACTTCGTTGTCGGAAATCCGGATGCGGGCAAGCCGGGCAATGCGGCGCACTGTTGCCTGGTCAACAGACATGGTTTGAAATACTCCAATTCGATGGCTGAACAGTCTGGCGTGATACCATCGTCATGTTGTGGCTGCAATGCCTGTTGGCCTAGACATTCAGGGTTTGTCCAATAAAGGGGACCTTGACCTTGGCTGCATTTTCTCCCATTGCCTGCACAAACGGGTCTGCATCCGGCAGCAATAACGGGAATGTTCCGTAGTGACACGGAATGATGGTTTCAAAGTGGAAAAAGTTGCGGCACGCCATGGCTGCTGTGACCGGGTTCATCGTGAACCGGTCACCGATCGGAACAATGCCAATCGCAGGTTCATGAATGCGGGCGATCAGTGCCATGTCTCCAAATATATCGGTATCTCCCATATGGTAGAGAGACCTGCCGGTATTGTGCGGCCGGATAATGACCCCGCACGGATTGCCGAGATATACCCCGTCCGACGATGACGAGTGATCAGCCCTCACAAAAGTACACATGAAGTCGGGATAATAGACCGCGCCGCCTGTGTTGGCAGGGTCAAATTTCTCAACCCCCTGATTGTGAAGGTGAACCGCCAGCTCATAGACGGCGATCAGCGTTGCTCCGGTCGCTTTGCAAATGTCCACGGTGTCGCCGATGTGATCATCATGTCCATGGGTGAGAATCACATGGGTGCACCCTGAGGTGGCATTTTCCACACTGCCCTCGAAAGTCGGTGATCCGGACAGGAAAGGATCGATCAGGATTACGGTGTCTTCGAACTCCACCCGGAATGCGGAATGTCCAAACCATGTGATTTTCATATATATATTCCCCTTTTCGCATGGCAGATACGCGCGGAACAGTTTGCACCTGCCTGCCTCAAGCCTTAAGCAGACAAAATGACAAGCATTCTGTCCAGCCCTGATGACCTGCGTGACCTGCTGAGTGGTCCGGCGTGCCTTATCGGACTCGATCTGGGCAGCAAGACAATCGGCGTTGCCGTGTCCGACCGGTTGCGGACCATTGCGTCTCCGCGCCTGACCATCAGGCGTTCCAAGTTCAAGGCGGACGCAGCGCAACTGCTGGAACTGGCGGCGGCAGAAAACGCGGCCGGGTTTGTGCTGGGGCTACCGGTCAACATGGACGGCACGCATGGCCCCAGGGTTCAGGCGACTCACGCCTTTGCCAGAAATCTCGCGAACCTCACGGAGCTGCCAATTGCCCTGTGGGACGAACGCTTGTCGACCGCTGCGGTAGAGCGGATGCTGATTGACGCCGACAGATCACGTGCCCGGCGAGCCGAACTGATCGACAAGCTTGCGGCTGCTTGGATATTGCAGGGCGCGCTGGACCGGCTTGCAGGCCCGGCCCTTTCCAGGCCGGAAGCCTGATCGGCATGGACGTCTTCAACAGCATCCTTCCAATTTTTTTCCTCGTGGTTGTGGGAAACATCATTCGGCGTACCGGGGTGGTGCCGATGGAGGACTGGAAGGGAATTGAACTGATCTGCTTCTGGCTGTTCTTTCCGGCCATCCTTTGCTTCACGCTGGCAACAGTGGACTTGCAGAGCCTTCCAATCGGTCCATTGAGCATCACTGTCCTTGCGGTTACCGGCATTACGTGGACCATCCTGTTCGCCCTCAAACCCGTGCTGCAATCCAGACATGCCATGAGTAATGCCGAGTTCACCTCGGTGTTTCAGGCAGGCTCGCGATTTCACGGCTTCATCGCGCTGGCCATCGTCCTGAAACTGTACGGTGAAACAGGTGCTGCCTATGTGGCGATCATCATGGCTCTCCTGGTGCCACCCATCAATATCGTGAATATCATTGTGCTGGCTGCCTTTGGAAAGGGCCAGACACCCAGTTTTCAGAACATTTTCCGCGTGGTCGTTCGCAACCCCATTATCTGGGGAGCCATGATCGGACTGGCCGCAAATGTATCCGGAATTGGCATCTGGGAACCAGTACACACGACACTCGACCTGCTCGGCCGTGCTGCGCTTGGTGCGGGTCTGTTGGCAGTTGGAGCGGGACTGCGCATAAAGGCCGCCTTGAAACCCAGCCTGCTTGTGTGGACCGGTGTGATCTGCCGGCTGGTGATAACCCCCCTGCTCGTGGTTCTGCTGGCATTGGCCACGGGTCTCAAGGGAGAGGCCTTTGAAGCGGCGTTGATATGTGCCGCCGTGCCGACAGCGATGAACGGATACATCCTGGCTCGAACCATGGGAGGCGATGCTGAGTTGTATGCGGCAACCGCTACTGTTCAGACAGCACTTTCATTCGGTACCATCCCGGTGGTGATCTGGCTGTCGCGGCATTTGCCGTGGCTGGGCTGATTATTGTGTGAAATATCGCTGAAACTTGTGCCGGAGTTTCTGGCAATCAGGCTCGGTCCAGACATTTGCAGCGGCTGGTGGCATGCCCGCCACCATCACACTGGCCAGTCATTTGGCAGCTGTCTGACGAACTAAGTTGTGTACACGATAACCAACTGCACCATTCCTGCTTGCGCTTGTGCCAAAGCGTGCCTATAGACACGATTTTAATGGCCAAGACATCCACAGCACCCCGTCGCCTTGTCAAGAGCGACCATCTGCTTTCCATCGCAGATCTCTCACCAGCCGAGATTGGCGCACTGCTGGACCTTGCCGACAATTATGCAGACAGCACTCGAAAAGGCGACAGGCACGGCAAGGTTCTCAAGGGCCTCACCCAGATAAACCTGTTTTTCGAAAACTCCACCCGGACGCAAAGCTCATTCGAACTTGCCGGCAAGCGTCTGGGCGCTGATGTCCTGAACATGGCAGTCAGCGC
>SWCD01024162.1_pt1 | contig 20747 bp, 17 predicted proteins | sample 4693011 | NCBI WGS metagenome assembly SWCD01 (sample SAMN10267278, study PRJNA491770) | bioreactor metagenome | isolation source: DHS bioreactor inoculated with marine | place: Japan: Omine Ridge, Nankai Trough | reverse complement strand
CGCGGCAATGTTACCCTGTTTGAGACACTCATTTTTGAAGCCGTGAAAAATCAGGCAAAGATTGACCAGATGACCGACCGCGCATTGGTAGCCAAATGGCCGATTGACCGCATCGATTCCACTTTGCGCGCTTTGTTTCGGGCGGCAGGGGCCGAATTTGTTATCGGAAAGACACCGCCCAAAGTAGCGATTTCAGAATTTGTCGATGTGGCAAAAGCGTTTTTCCCTGATGGGCGCGAGGCCAGCTTTGTAAATGCCGTGCTGGATCACATGGCACATGAAGCGCAACCGGATGCGTTTAACGCTTAAGTTTCAATAAATAGTGCACGTACCACTATAATTTCACGCCATTATCATACAATTTATCAACAAAGGCGACATCCAAGGTCGCATGTTGCCCTAGACGAATAGGGTCTAATGCATCAGTCTGAACCAAATACTTTTTGAAGCGAACCATATATGCGCCTGATCATTTCCTTTGCCGCTCTGATGTTTTCCGTTGCCATTATGCAGCTGAGTACAGGATCACTTTCACCGCTTGATGCGCTTTCAGGTATACAAGAGGGATTTTCCAAAACGCAGATAGGTCTACTGGGATCAGCCCATTTCTTTGGTTTCTTCATCGGCTGTTGGTGGGCTCCGCGTCTGATCGGATCTGTTGGGCACGCACGTACATTTGCGGTTTTTGCCGCCGTGGTAACAATTGGGGCCATAGCACACCCGATGTGGATTGATGTGCCGTTCTGGGTATTTTTGCGTATCCTGTCCGGTCTGGGTGTCGCAGGGTGCTACACGGTAATCGAGGCTTGGTTTCAAGCCAAACTGACCAATGACAATCGGGGCCGTGTGATGGGGGTTTACCGCGTTGTTGATATCGGTGCTTCATCGGTTGCACAGATGATGATCGGTTTTTTGGAACCCGCCGCTTATCTTTCATATAATATTTTGGCGATTCTGGCCTGCGCCAGCCTGTTACCACTGGCCCTGACCACATCAGAACAACCAAAGGCACCGTCACACCCGCGTTTACACCCGATCCGCGCCGCTATTACATCGCCCTTGGGTGTGGCAGGCGTGATAATTGCCGGCGTCAGTTCATCCTCGTTTCGCATGGTTGGCCCGTTATACGGGCAGGATGTGGGACTAAGCCCATTGGAGATCGGGCAATTTCTGGCAATTGTGCTTATTGGTGGCGCCTTGATCCAAATTCCAATAGGCTGGGTAGCCGATAAATTTGACCGTCGCTGGGTTTTGATCTGGGTCTCCATCGGAAGTATATTTATCTGTTCCGGTTTTGCATTTATCAATCCGCAGAACCCGAACACAATTTATATAATGGCATTTATATTCGGGGTTTTCACCTATCCGATATTCTCAATCTCTATGGCCCATGCAAACGATTTTACCACGCCTGAACAGCGTGTGGAACTAAACGCATCATTGATGTTCTGTTACGGTATCGGTGCAATTTTCAGCCCATTCATAGCCTCGGTTCTGATCCAATCATACGGGCCATCAGCGCTATTCAGCTATATTGCAATTGCACATATCGGCCTTGTCATATTCGGCGTGATGCGGATGCGGGTACGTCCCACAGTCTCAGACAGAACCATATATCGCTATACGCCTAGAACCACATTCACCATTGGTAAATTGTTGCGGCGCAGAAATCACGACTAGCCCTTTTACACAGCTTGGGGTACATGAGGATCGAAACCTAATATCGGCCCTATAATGACACGTATCCTGATCACATCCGCCCTGCCCTATATCAACGGCATCAAACACTTGGGCAACCTTGTCGGCAGTCAGTTGCCATCCGATGTTTACGCGCGTTTCAACCGCGCAATTGGCAATGAAGTCATGTTCATCTGCGCCACCGACGAACATGGCACACCAGCCGAATTGGCCGCAGCCAAAACAGGACAGGATGTAGCGGAATATTGTGCTGAAATGCACGATGTACAGGCCAATCTGGCAAAAGGTTTTGGCCTGTCTTTTGATTATTTTGGCCGCTCATCAAGTGCGCAAAACCACGCACTAACCCAGCATTTTGCAGGAAAACTTGCAGAAAACGGGCTGATCGAAGAGGTCAGCGAAAAACAGGTTTATTCGAATGCCGATGGCCGTTACTTACCCGACCGCTATATCGAAGGCGAATGCCCGAATTGCGGCTATGATGGTGCACGCGGCGATCAATGTGAAAACTGCACCAAACAGCTGAACCCTACCGATCTGATCAATCCGCGCTCTGCCATATCGGGTTCAACTGATCTGGAAGTGCGTGAAACCAAGCATTTGTACCTGAAACAATCCGCCATGAGTGGTAAGTTGGATACATGGATCGACAGTAAAAAAGGCTGGCCTATCCTGACCACGTCCATTGCCAAAAAATGGTTGCATGACGGTGACGGCCTACGTGATCGCGGCATTACGCGCGATCTTGATTGGGGTATCCCTGTTAAACGCGGTGACTGTGACTGGGAAGGTATGGAAGGCAAAGTTTTCTATGTCTGGTTTGACGCCCCTATCGAATATATTGCCGCCACCGCCGAATGGGCCGAAGCCAATGGCAAAGACGCAAGTGAGTGGGAACGCTGGTGGCGTACAGACAAAGGTGCGGATGATGTGAAATACGTCCAGTTTATGGGCAAGGATAACGTCCCCTTCCACACCCTGTCGTTCCCCTGCACCATCATGGGCTCGGGTGAGCCATGGAAGCTGGTCGATTACATCAAATCCTTCAACTACCTGAATTACGACGGTGGACAGTTCTCTACGTCTAAGGGGCGTGGTGTCTTTATGGATCAGGCACTGAACATTCTGCCATCTGACTACTGGCGCTGGTGGTTGCTGACCCATGTGCCCGAAAGCTCTGACAGTGAATTCACATGGGAAAACTTCCAAGCCACCGTGAATAAAGACTTGGCAGATGTATTGGGTAATTTCGTATCACGCATCACCAAGTTCTGCCGTGCAAAATTCGGTGAAGAAGTACCTGCGGGCGGTGCTTACGGCCCTGCCGAAGAAGCCGTGATCGCAGAAATAACCACACGCCTAAAGGCATATGAAACGCATATGGAAGCGATGGAAATTCGCAAATCTGCAGCCGACTTACGTGCCATTTGGGTGGCGGGCAATGAATACTTGCAAGCCGCCGAGCCGTGGGCCAAGTTCAAAACCGACCCTGATGCCGCCGCCGCAATCGTACGCTTTGCACTCAATCTGATCCCGCTTTATGCTGTACTGTCTGAACCCTTCATCCCTGATGCTGCCGCCACAATGCTAAAAGCCATGAACACAAAAGCAGCATGGCCTACGGATATTTCAGCTGCATTGGAAACACTGCCCGCAGGTCACGCATTTACTGTACCAGAGGTGATGTTTGCCAAAATCAGCGATGATGCCCGTGATGAAATGCAGGCGCAATTTGCAGGGCAGAACAGTTAGGGCTTGATAATATCACCGGTTCTAATCTCGCCACCCTGCACGATTGAGCAGTTCAAACCCGATCTATGCTCCATTAGGTCGCAAACCGTTTTACCCGTCACAAGGTCCAGATAACGGCACGGCGTATTCAGCCTGCCGCCTTCCAGCAAAACATTCCCGACCCGAAACCGCTTGCCGACAAGATGGTTCAGTGGAACGCCCCGTGTTGTCAGGTTGCGGCGATGTTCTTCAGGGGACAGATCAATATCATGATCGCGGATCAAAGCCTCAAGAGTTTCTACTTCGATCAATGTGACCTCGCGAATATCCGGGAAAGGTGAATATTTCCCCGTCCCCAACGCATAACGATCGCCTTCAATCCCCTGCCCTTCGATCAGCTTGGCCGATTGCAGTTCAACCATCGGCGCACGGCCTTCAGGGGTCGTATGTATATGTAAAAGGCTGCCTTGCCACATAAGGTTTACCTATTCAGCCCATTCCCAAGGGCGGATGAAGCTGCCCAAAACCTTGGTTACGTCTTTATCCTTGATACTGTCATCCGCTTTCACAAGCTGCGCCACAAGTCCACGCTTTTTGCTTTCAATCACCCTTACCACATGCACATCTAACCCGGCATCCACCAATGCTGCATTATAAATGCGGCTGATGGCAGCTTTGCGCAAATCCGGTTTAAAGATTTTCCCAACAGCGGTTTTTGGTAATTCGTCCATAATTTCCATGTACTTAGGTACCGCTGCACGTTCATGCACATGCTCTTTTGCAAAAGCCATCAAGTCATCCAGCGTAACCGTTGCGCCATAAATTAGTTCCACATAGGCGCAAGGCAATTCACCAGCTTTTGCATCCGGCTGGCCAATGGCGCCGGCAAAAGCAACCTGTTCATGGGCAGCCATTGCCTCTTCTATCATCGCGGGATCAATATTATGGCCGCCGCGAATAATCAAATCCTTGGCACGGCCCGTAATCCATAGATACCCGTCTTTGTCGAAACGCCCCAAATCGCCCGTGCGCAGGTATTTCTTTTTGGCAAAAAGCCCTTTGTTTTTGCCAGCTTCTGTATATGTGGCACCGACAACCACACCGGGGTTCGACACACAAATCTCGCCGACCTCTTCGGTTTGCATTTCTTCCAGAACTTTACCGGAGCTGTCGCAGTGTAAGATTTTTACATCCGTATAGGGCAGAATGACCCCCACAGAGCCGACTTTACGTAACCCGTCTTTTGGATTGCACGAGATCAGGCAAGTTGCTTCAGACATGCCGTAACCTTCAAGAATTTCGACACCGGTTGCTGTTTGAAATCGCTTGAACAACTCTACCGGCAAGGGCGCTGAACCACAAAACACAGCATTCAAGGATGAAATATCGGCGTTCACAGGTCGCTGCATCAACGCGGATGCTGCCGTTGGCACTGTAACAAAAAATGTTGCCTGCCAACGTTCGATCAACTGCCAGAAATTATCAAATACCCCTTCGCCGCGATAACCCGCAGGCGTTGGCAGAATCATATGTGCACCGGACGCAAGGCACCCAGCCCATATCGGATAGGCTGCAAAAACATGAAACAAGGGAAGTGGGCAAAGAACATTGTCGCTTGCGGAATAAAGCAACGCATCCCCAAGCCAACCATTATATAAAACACCGGAATGTTTATGCTGCACGATCTTGGGCATGCCGGTTGTGCCACCTGTATGAAAATGGGCACAGAACCGATCGCCGGTTTCTGCAAAAGCCAATTCATCATCCGGTTGTGCCGCAAGAGCTGTGTTGAAATCAATCACTTTTGCCTTGTGCGTCACAGGGTTTTTGGGACGGATAAAAGGTACGATCCATTTTAAAGGCGGCGTAAGATGCGGTAATAGATCGACCTCGACCACCGTTTCAACCGATGGCGTCAAGGCCACAGCTTTTGCTGCCAATTGCGCCACTTCGGTTTTCGGGAAAGATTTCATCGTCACCAGAACCTTGGCACCCGCTTCGTGCAGCAGCGCTGCAATTTGTTCAGGCTCCAGCGTCGGATTGATCGGGGCCACAATCCCTGCGGTCATCCCCCCCATCAATGTGATCAGGGTCTCATGAGAGGTTGGCAAGAGGTAAGCCACCACATCTTTTTTACCGATACCCAAAGAGCGAAACAGATTGGCACATTGCGTGACCTGTTTTGTCAGATCGGTCCAGGAAAGTGTGATCGCTTTGTCTTTGGGGCCGGATTTCAATTGAAAACTGACAGCCGGTTTGTCCGGATAAGCATCACGGGTTTGACATAACTGCTCATAAACCGTTTCAGCACTCCAGCGATCTTCGACCGGCATTTCTTTTTCGATTGCTTTTATATCTGCAGATGTCGCAAATTTATAATTCATGTCATTCCTCCCAAATTCCACAGGTTCCCAACCGTAGAATTCTTCTAGGATGCGTTACATTCAAGGATGACGCAAGAATTACGATACGTCCAAGCATAAAAAAGGGCAGGATAACCTGCCCTAGTTAGATTTATGCTCAATCAGTATTAGCTTGGGATGCGCAAAACCTGACCGGGATAAATCTTGTCGGGATGGGTCAGCATGGGTTTATTGGCTTCGAAGATTTCAGGATAGCGGTTTGCGCTTCCCAAAGACTTCTTCGCAATCGCGGACAATGTATCACCGCGTACAACCGTATGGAACGTACCTCCGCCACCTGCATTGTCTTCAACACCGGCCACGCCTTCAACGTTACCTACTGCAAGAATGACCTTTTCCTTCATTTCCTGACTGACAGCTTCACCGCCGACAGAAACCGTATCACCCTCGACACTGATTTCCAGACCGCTGGCATCCAGACCCAGTTTTTCAATCTCTTGTTTTAAAACATCTGCATCGGGTTCCGCGGCTTCAGCCGACCCGAACAAAGATTTTCCTGCATTTTTTACAAAATTTAATAGCCCCATAAGACCCTCCTATCAGATATAGTGCAGCACATTTAAGCCGCCTTTAATCAGGTGGGTATTAGGGCAGGTCATTACAAGTAAACGAAAAGAAAAACTGACCGGGGCATTTCGCTATTGCGTAAACTGCAACTTGGCTAATCTTGCGTAAAGTCCGCCCTCTTTAACCAACTCTGCATGCGTACCGGTAGCGACAACTTCACCTTCATCCATCACAACAATACGGTCGGCCTTTTTAACCGTGGCCAAACGGTGTGCCACGATCAATGTTGTGCGGTCTTTGGCCAGCAATTCTACAGCTTTTTGCACGGCCAGTTCACTTTCCGCGTCAAGCGCAGAGGTCGCCTCATCCAGCAACAATACAGGCGCGTCACGTAAAATGGCCCGCGCAATAGCTATGCGCTGTTTTTGCCCGCCCGACAGCATCACACCGCGTTCGCCGACAAAGCTGTCATAACCATCAGGCAATTTCATCAGAAACGTATGAGCTGCGGCTGCTTTTGCCGCCTCTACAACTTCATCATCCGTTGCATCCGGGCGACCGAAACGAATGTTTTCCTTGGCAGATGTGGCAAATATAACCGGATCTTGCGGCACATAAGCCATTTCCTTGCGGAAAATATCACGGTCGATCTCTTTAATGTCTATTCCGTCGAATAAAACAGCCCCTGATATTGGATCAAAAAACCGCAGAACCATTTGGAATACAGTTGACTTACCCGCCCCGGACGGCCCCACCAGGGCAATTGTCTCACCCGGTTTTATCGATAGGTTCATGTCCTTTAAGGCAGGCATATCGGGCCTTGAAGGGTAATTGAAACTGACCGCATCAAACTTAAGCGCACCGCGGACGGGTTGCTTCATAGTTTTGGGTATCACAGGATCAGTTACATTATCCTCGGCATCTATTAACTCGGCCAATCGCTCGGTTGCACCTGCTGCACGTTGCAATTCGCCCCAAATCTCGGACAAAGCACCAACAGCGCCCGCGACAAGGACCGCGTAAATAACAAACTGCACCAATTCCCCCGGAGACATTATATCAGCACGCACGTCACGTGCCCCCATCCAAAGCACACCCAGAACGCCGGTAAACACCATAAAAATCACGATGACAGTCATTATCGCCCTTACACCTATGCGCTTACGTGCCGCATCAAAAGCCAGCTCCGTCAGGTCTGAAAAACGTTTTTTGCTTGGGGCTTCATGGGTAAAAGCCTGCACCGTTTGCGCTGCAAGCAATGTTTCAGAGGCATTGCCCGCACTTTCCGCAATCTTATCCTGATTTTCACGGCTAAGCCCGCGCACGCGGCGGCCTAGCACAATAATCGGAACAATAACCAAAGGCACAATCAACAGGACTAAACTTGTCAGTTTCAAAGAGGTCAAAAGCATCAAAACCATGCCGCCCAGAAAAATCAAAAGATTGCGCAATGCAATAGAAACCGAACTGCTGATAACTGACAGGATCAGTGTTGTATCCGTTGTGATACGTGAAATGACTTCACCCGTCATAACGCGCTCGAAAAACTGCGGCGACATCCCTATCATTTTGTTATATATAGATGTTCTAATGTCCGCGATCACCCGTTCACCCAAGCGCGTCACAAAGTAATAACGACAACCGGTGCCAATGGCCAATAGCAGTGCAATCCCGATCGCAGCACCGAAATACTGATCCATTTGTGTTGCGCGGTCGGCGGAAAACCCATCAACCACACGGCGCACGGCAAGTGGCAATAACAATGACAAACTTGCCGTCGTAACCAACGCCAGCATTGCCAGCATAATCAACGTACGGTACGGTTTTAGAAAAGGTATCAGCCCTCGCAGCGATCCAACTTTCTTGGATTTTTCGCGTTCTTCAAGGTCGTTTGGACTGTTGGTTGATCGTCTCATTGGCCATCTTTCAAATGCTGTAAAGCATCGATAACAGGCCTGTTCAAAAGTGCAAGTAAGCTTGGAGCGGGTAGCGGGAATCGAACCCGCGCCTTAAGCTTGGAAGGCTCTTATGATACCATTTCACCATACCCGCTCACAGAATTCACGTCCTATTTCAATACCGCATGGCCGTCAAGAAGCAAGCAACGCAAATTGTTGCAAAGCCCGATAAACTGGGCCAGTCTTGTGCATGACAATCTTATGAGGACGTCATGTCAGAACTTTGGAAACTTTCAGCAACTGAACTAGCAAGCCATGTTAAAACGAAAAAACTTACAGCGGTAGAAATTACAACCGCTCATCTAGAGCGACTGGCCACGGTCAATCCCGCACTAAATGCAGTGGTGCAGGAATTTCCGGAAGAAGCCTTAAGTGCTGCGCGCGCTGTTGACACACAAATTGCCAATGGTCAGGACCCCGGCCCGCTATGCGGTGTCCCTGTCACGATCAAGGTTAATGCAGACCAGACAGGGCACGCAACAACCAACGGCTTGAAAATAATGAAAGATCTGGTTGCAAAAACCGATAGCCCCGTTGTTTCAAACATCAAAAAAGCCGGCGGTGTGATCGTCGGGCGTACCAACACGCCTGCATTTTCTTTACGCTGGTTTACCAATAACGATCTGCACGGCCAAACCCTGAACCCGCACGATAAATGCATAACTCCGGGTGGCTCATCTGGCGGCGCTGCGGCGGCTGTTGCAAGCGGCATCTGCGCCATCGGACACGGCACCGATATAGGCGGCTCTATCCGCTATCCGGCTTATGCCTGCGGATTGCACGGGTTGCGTCCGACATTGGGACGTATTCCTGCCTATAACGCATCAGGGGCTGAACGCCATATCGGAGCACAGCTTATGGCCGTTTCAGGCCCGATCGCCCGTACAATGGATGATATCGCTTTGGCACTTGAAGCCATGTCCGCCGCAGACCCGCGCGATCCATGGTGGGTTCCTGCCCCCATTGATTTGGGTACATTTCCCAAGCGTGCAGCGCTGACCATTGCCCCCGAAGGCATGCCTGTAGTTCCAGTAGTCAAAGCCGCCCTGACAGATGCGGCCAAAAGATTAGAAGCGGATGGCTGGACAGTTGAAGAGATTCCCTGCCCGCCGATGCGTGAAGCAGCTGATTTAAACGCAAAACTCTGGATGGGCGAAATGCGTTACGGCGCAAAAGAAATGATTGCAAAAGAAGCCGAAGCGGATTCCATGTGGATATTCGACCGTATGACCAAACGCTCGCCGGATATTGATATGCACGGTTTGTTGAATGCTTTGCAAGCGCGTGCCGGCCTGTTGCGTGAATGGTCATTATTCATGCAAAAATACCCTGTTTTGTTATGCCCGGTATCAGGCCAATTGCCCTTCCCGCAGCAATATGATGTCAGCTCTGATCAGAATTTCGAGGCAGCAATGGAGGCACAATTGACGCAGCTTGCAATACCTTTGCTGGGATTGCCGGGGTTAACGGTTTCAACAGGATTTGCGGGCAAAATCCCCGTAGGTGTGCAACTTATTGCAGGTCGTTACCGCGAAGACATCCTGTTGGCCGCTGGTATATCAATAGAGCGCTGCGGGCCTTCACCAAGCGTCATTGATCCGCAGTTTTAAATCGCTTCACCAATCGCAGTTTCAACAATCGTTAACGCCGCATCCAGATCATTGCGTTCAATCGTCAGGGGTGGTGACAGGGTCAATACACAGCCTTGGCTGATCTTGAAACTCAACCCCTTATCCAGGCATTTATAATAGATGGTTTCCGCCAAATCGGGTGCTGCGGTTTTATTTGCCTTGTCAGATACAATCTCGACCCCGAACATCAATCCCCTGCCCCGTACATCACCAATGATAGCACAATTCTGAGCAAAGCTTTCAAGCCGCGCCATCGCATAGGCCCCTAATTCAGCTGCACGATCGACCAAACCTTCTTCTTCGATTATTTCAAGCGTGGTCAGTGCGGCGCGTGCAGTCACGGGGTTCTTTTCATGGGTGTAATGCCCAATGGCAAAATCGCCGCAAACATCCAGTTTTTCATCTGCAATACAGGCGGCAATCGGCAAGATACCCCCACCAAGCGCTTTGCCAAGAACCGCAATATCAGGAATAAAATCATCATGCTCAAAGGCAAAAAACTTGCCCGTTTTACCCAAACCTGTCGGAATTTCATCCATGATCAACAAGGCACCGTGGGCATTACAGGCCTCACGCACAGACTGCCAAAAACCGGGCGGTGGCACATAAGGCACCGCACGCATCGGTTCTGCTATCACAGCAGCGACATCGCCCTCGCGTTCCAGCACGTATTTCACCATTTCAGCACATGCCAACCCACACACATCAGGCCCCGCATGATTATACGGGCAGCGATAACAGGCAAAAGGTGCGACATGTTCCGCGCCGGGCAAAAGCGGCCCGGCAATATGTGACCGAAACGTCGCTTCGCCCCCAACAGACGCTGCACCAAAGCCCGCCCCGTGGAACGCATCCCAAAATGAAACAGTTTTAAACCGCCCCGTCGCAGCACGTGCGATTTTCAACGCAACTTCATTCGCATCAGACCCGCCTGTTGTGAACAACACCTTATTCAAATTGCCCGGCGCAATAGCTGCCAGCTTTTCCGCCAGTGCGACGGCGGGTTCATTGGTAAAACGACGCGGCGCAAACGGTAGATCATCCAGTTGTGCTTTAATTGCAGCCACCAGTTTGGGGTGGCCATAGCCAATGTGATGCACAGAATTGCCGTGAAAATCCATATAGCGTTTGCCATCCAAATCCTCGATCCAGATCCCTTCCGCTTTCGCTATGGTACTGACACAAGGGCTGGAAAGGCTTTGATGCAGGAACGCTTTTGCATCGCGTTCCAGTAAAGGCGCGGATTTTGGCCCTGTCGCCTGATCTGCCCAGTCACGCCGTGCATCCGACGTGTTCGACTCGCCCTCGGTATGGCTGAAACGTTCAAACTTAGTTTTCATGCGACCTCGATCAGGAATGACACCTATTCCGGCCACGGCAAAGAATAGGTTTTGACGTTGGTGAAAAACTTCATCGCTTCGGTGACACCTTCTTTAACCGCATTGCCGCTGTCTTTGATGCCGCCAAAGGGGGACGTTTCAATCCGGTAGCCCGGTTGTTCCCAGATGTTGCATGTGCCCACATCCAGACCGTTGATATATGCAATCGCACGGTTCAGATCGTTGGTGCAAACACCCGAGGACAAGCCAAAATCCGTAGAGTTGGAAATCGCCATGACCTCTTCGTCATTGTCAGGAACACGCACAATCGGAATGATCGGACCAAAGGTTTCCTCCATCACCAATTCACTGTCATGGGGCACAAAATCCACCACGATGGGTGGCAAAAGCGCGCCTTGTCGACCGGGATGATACAGGATTTTAGCGCCTTCTTTTTCGGCCATAAATACACGGTTTTCAAACAGCTCGGCGGCTTGCGAATGGATCACGCAACCCAACTGGGTCTCTGGATCCTGTGGATCACCGAATTTGATCGCCTTGGCTTTTTCCAGCACAAGAGGCACAAATTTATCGGCCACGCTTTCCTGCACCAAAATCCGTTTGATCGCCGTACAACGCTGCCCCGAATTGCCGGTGGCACCCGCAACAGCAATGGTCGCGGCTTTGTCTAAATCGGCATCTGTCAGATCATTACATATAATCAACGGGTCATTGCCGCCCAGTTCCAGCGCCTGGCGCTTGTAGGATGCTTTTGACGCAATCAATTTGCCCACAGGAACGCCGCCTGTGAAGGTAATGATGTCGATGTTTTCATTGACGATCATCTCTTCACCGATGTCTTGCGGCATGCCGGTGACGATCTGAAGCATCTCATGTGGAAGGCCCGCTTCATAGAGTATATCAGCCAAAGCAATCGCAGTGAGCGGGGTCAGCTCTGTTGGTTTGACCACCATGCAATTGTTTGTCGCAATGGACGGCGCTATTTTGTGACTAACCATGTTCAATGGGTGGTTAAACGGTGTGATTGCAGAAATAGCCTTAACAGGTTCACGTTTTGTAAAGATTTTACGTTCTTTACCGTTATGTGTCAGATCACACGAAAAAATCTCGCCGTCATCGTTCAGAACCTGATGTGACGCGAACTGGTAAACATCCTGTGCACGTTTGGTTTCATAGATCGCATGCTGGTGGCAGATGCCAAGCTCAAGCGTCAGCCATTTGGCAAGATAATCGCGCCGTTCGCCGATCAGCTCGCCCGTGCGTTGCAGGATTTGGCTGCGCTCGTAGCGCGACAGCTTTGACTTATACGCAGCTGCAATCTCGAAAGCTTTGCGCGCGTGTTCTGCCTTGCCCGCAGGCACAGTTCCTATCACTTCGTCGGTATAGGGGTATTTTACTTCAACCACATCGTCAGTGAAAACAATCTCACCACCGATGCGCATACCTTCATGTCTGATATCTGTTTTGTTAGGCATGCTATCATTATCCTTCATATCAAAGTGCTGCCGCTTTGGTCGCAACGAAAAACGCATCAAAGTTGCGCAAATCAGGGGCCCCGTCCAACTCTAGCACGCGATTGACAATGAACGGTACTGTTTGTTCATGCAGGCCGCCGTGGCTGCGCAATGGGTCTTTCAAAGCCGCCAGATCATGGCGATCTTCGGATGTTCCGATTGTAACCGTTTCGCCGGAAGTCAAAACAATGTCCCCGATGCGATCGGCGGGCAAACCGAAGCGACCACAAGCTTCTTCGCGTCCGCAAACAAATTCGATACCATCGATTTTTGCAAGGCGGTCAATGATGTCCTGACGATCAGTATCAGCAGGCAGGTACATGGTTGCAAAAGAACCAAGTGCGCCGTGATGAACCACATAAGGATCAGTAATCGGCAAGATCACACGCGCCGCAGCTTCACCCAGCCATTCATCCATAAGGTCCTGAACATAAACGACACTCGGGCTGCCGTCCGCGTGGTGCTTTGGCTTCATCCCATGATCACCCGTGATAACAATCGCAGCCCCCATTTCATCAAGCTGCCCCAGATATCTGTCAAAATTCTCATAAAATGAATTGGCTACAGGTGCGCCCGGTGCGTGTTTATGCTGGATGAAATCCGTAGTGGTCAGATACATCACATCCGGCTTCCATTCTGCCAGCAGTTTTACACCGGCTGCAAACACAAACTCTGACAACTCTGCGGAATAAACCTCGGGGACCGCCATGCCAGTCCATTCACTACCGTTATCAATGCCATGTTCTGCAACTGTGGTGATGTCAGAGCGTTCTGCGGAAAAACAAATTGCAGTATCATTGTCGAATGTCAACTTTGCGCCCAGCAAGGCCCGCAGTTTATCTTTGGCTGTAACAATCGCAACACGTGCACCAGCTTCTTGAAATTTGTGGAAAATTGTCGGCGCGCGCAAGAAACGCACATCATTCATCATGACTTCTGTCTTGGTTTCGGGGTCATACAGATAGTTGCCGCAAATACCGTGTACCGAAGGTGGGCGACCTGTGGCAATCGACAGATTGTTGGGATTTGTAAACGACGGGATCACGGAATGCGCCAGACGGTCAGTACCGGTTTCTTTGATCCGTTTCAAGTTTGGCATCAGGCCTGCACTGATTGCCTCATCCAGATAAGCAGGCTCGCAGCCATCAAGACAAATCGCAATCGCACATGTCTTTGGTGCGGCATAAGTACGGTCGTTCACGACCACTGGTGACAATTTAGTCATTTTCATTCCTTTATGATTTTTAAGCTGCCAGTTTGGCGCGCTCGATCAGTGCTGCTTCGGGTGGGGTTGCATCTGCGACACCCATTTCGTCAAGTGTTTCTTTTGCGGCCGTTACCACACGACGCATGATATGTTCATCCATCTGGCCAATGCAGCCAACACGGAAACTATCCACAACAGTCAGTTTTCCGGGGTAAATGATAAAGCCCTTTTGTTTCATCAAATTATAGAAATCGCTGAATACAAACTTTTCATCCGCAGGGCAGAAAAATGTCACAATAATCGGCGACAACCAACGGTCTTGCAACAATGTCTCAAACCCCAATGCGCGCATGCCCTCAACCATCACATCACGGTTGCGCATATAGCGTGCGCCCCGTCCGGCAACACCGCCCTCGGCCTTATGTGCCGCAAGTGCAATCAGAAACGCCGCCACAACATGGGTCGGTGGCGTAAACCGCCATTGCCCCGTTTTATTCATCGTGGCCCATTGCGCGTGCATGTCCAGACTAAGCGAATGGCAATTCCCTTTGGCCGCTTCCAGCGCGTCTTTGCGGGCAATCACAAAGCCAAACCCCGGAACACCCTCGATACATTTATTGGCGGATGACACCATCGCTTCATATTTCAGATCTTCAAAATCCAGATCGACCCCGCCAAAGGCGCTCATACTGTCGATCAGAAACTTGCGCCCTGCGGCATGGACCGCATCTGCAATCTCTTGCACGGGGTTCAGGATACCGGAACTGGTTTCGCAATGGGCCACAATAACATGCGTGATAGACGGATCAGCCGCTAACGCCGCTGCAACCTCTTCACCGCGTGGCGGCATATAATCACCTTTATCGATCAGGGTAAGGCCCAGACCGATGCGTTCAACCGTTTCGGCAGATCGCTTGCCGTATGCTCCGTTCGCAAGAACCAGAACATGACCGTCCTTTGGCACAAACGTCCCGATCATCGCCTCAACCGCAAATGTCCCGCTACCTTGTATAGGCACGCAATCCAGCACCCCATTGGTGTCTCCGGTTAAAGCCAGTAGACCTTTGCGCAATTCAGATGTCATTGCGCGGAAATCGTCATCCCAGCTACCCCAATCGCGCAGCATTGCCTGCTTGACTTCATATGATGTGGTCAACGGTCCGGGCGTTAACAAAAAGGGCTCGCCTAAACGCGGATTCGGTATTTTTACACTGTCAGACATAAGGTTGCATCACTTTGCTATTATGCTTTTCTGACATTGTTTTGCCGCAGAATATATCATTTGTAAAATCGTTAAATCATATTATAATATCAATTATACTTATAGGTTGTGATGCATGCGCTATGTTCAAATCCGCGCCTTTCATTTTGTCGCCACTTGCGGTGGGTTTTCCCGTGCGGCGCAGGCATTATATCTGACCCAACCAGCAGTTTCAGATCAGGTCAGAAAACTGGAAGAAGCATATGATCTTTTGCTATTTAACCGCCAAAAAAAGCAGGTATCACTAACCCCGCAAGGTGAAAAATTATTTGAGATCACCAAACGACTGTTTGAAGTTGAAAATCAGGCTTTGGATTTTTTGACCGAAAACAAAGCATTTACGACCGGCACGTTGCGGATAAACGCAGATTCTGCCTATCATATTCTTGGGCCACTTAAAAAATTCCGCGAAACATTCCCGCAAATCAAGATAAAGATAAAAACCGGCAATTCCCAAGATGTTATCGCTGATCTTTTATCCTATGATGCCGATATCGGCGTTTTGGGCACCACCCCGGATAATCCGAAAATTCAGGTTGTAAAACTCGGGAAAAGCCCGATTATCGCTTTTGCGGCAATATCCAATCCGCTTTCAAAGCACAAGGCACTTTCCATACAGCAACTCGCTAAATTGCCCTTGGTCATGCGTGAAGCCGGGTCAAAAACCCGCCAAAAACTGGAAACAGCCGCCAAGGCCGCAGGTGTAAAGCTTATCCCTTCAATAGAGGCAGAAGGTCGTGAAGCAGTACAGGAAATCGTTGGCTCAGGCACAGGTATCGGATTTGTGTCACAAAAAGAATTCTCGAACAGCAATCATCTGGTTGCCATTCACATCAAAGGCGAGCCTATAGAGATGGAAGAGGTCGTGATAAACCTGAAGGAACGCAGCGGCGGCAAATTGATCCGAACATTCATGGCGATGTTTAAATCATAGCTTCCAGCAGCGTACCTGACGTCACAATCACATATAATCCCACAGACATCGTCGCTGTACCGATAAAATAATGCAGCCCGTTATTTAACCGCGTCAAAGCCCTTACAGGGATCAAAACCAAAGACATCATCAGCGAAATAGCGGCCATACCCAGAATTGACCCCGCGCCGAAAGTTGCAATGTAGAACAATCCTAAAGGTGTTGAATTCAGTGTAGCCGCCGTGGTCAGAATAATCGCCGCAGACCCTGCCAACCCGTGCATAATCCCGACCATAAGCGTGCGCCATGCTGATCTGTCGGGATGTTCATGTTTGTGTTTTGCAGGCGTGTGCGGAGTGGTGTCATGTTGGTGGGAATGGATATGAATATGCTCAACGCCGTCTTGGTGACTATGGCGATGCAAATGCACACGATCACGGCGAAGGCGGTAAATCACATGCGCCCCAAGCCCGACCAGCATCACGCCGACCATCACTTCCAGCCCAACTGCAAATTGCTCCGACAAGGTGGTTTTCATCAACAATGCCACACCGCCCACAAGCAGCAAGACCAACGTATGCCCAATACCCCAGATCATACCGTGACGCACAATATCGCGGCGCGAGGTTTTATCGCTGATCAATGCCGAAACGGCAGCCATATGGTCAGGCTCGAACGCATGCCCTGCCCCTACGATAAACCCTAATATCCAAATGGAAATCACAGCGTTGCCTTTTTAAAAATCGCGAATATCCGCCCTTATGAAATCGCTGTAATCGTTCATATTGGTTCGGTCAATCGGGAAACTTCTTGGTGCCGTGTGTAAAACATTTGCAATCTTGCACAATAGCCTGCCCGCGACATTAAACAGTATCAAAAGCGGTTGCCTGTTCAGCTGCCCTGCGCCCCAGCTCGTCCGAGCATTTAGCTCCGCGCCCACAACCTGCAACTGCAACTGTAATCCGATCCGATTGCCTTGAAATGATCGGCCTTTCATCTGCGGTAAACGTTGTCATACAAGCCTCGGTATGCATGGTTTCATATCGTAAGTTCGGGATTACATCCAGCAACATAGAACGCAGGTATTTCCCAACCTCAGCCGAGCCTCCGCTTTTGAACCAAGCCTTGATATCATCAACAGTTTCCAGCATTTCATCGACCTGATCGCCGCCGATCTTAATATAGGTTTTGCCGTTTGGGTAAAGAATTGGAGGTAGAATATAGGGGGCGCGACCATCCGCAAAGCTTAGCACCAATGAAGGCATGTCTGACAAGCGCATGGCCTCATCCTCGTTCAGCTCAAAATAAGCTACGGTACGCGCGTAGGCAATTAGCGGCAGCGGTTGCGGCAAGATCATATTGGTAAAACCGCCCGCAGCAACCAGAACCTGATCGGCGTTTATCTCATCCTTGTCCGTCGTGATAATAATTCCTGGCTTTGTTTCACTCAATCCCAGCGCAATCGCATCCACCAGTTTTGCCCCTGCATTGGTTGCTGCGACCGTTTGTGCCTGAACCAGATTGCGCGGGCTGATATACCCTGCGGCCTTTGGTTCATATAACGCCTGAAAGTCATCCGGAAATTTAAAATAAGGAAAAGCCTCAACTAAAACTGAACCGAAAAACCGGTCGCAAACGATGCCCTGATCCTTTTGAATGCGTTTAACACTTTGAATGTATTCACTATTTTGAGGTCCCGCTATCATTGCCCCACATTCAGTAAAAAACGACACTCCGGTTTGCGCCTCTATATCCTTATACCGCGCGATGGAGGCGGCACTGACATTCGACCAGTATAAATCAGGATCCAGGGCTCGTGTGATGCGCCCCTCATCATAATGGCTGCCAAATACGCCTGCGTGATTAACTTTATCGGCAGGTTCCGACGGCCCGATCAAGGTCACTTGATGGCCTGCAATTGCAAGATGGCGCGCCGCTGCAGACCCTATCAATCCACGGCCTATGACAGCAAAATGGGTCATATCAGTTTCTCCGCCAACCGGTCCAGCATCTTCAGACATTCGTCCATTTGTGTAATTTCCACAAATTCGTCAGGCCGATGTGCCTGCTCAATCGAGCCCGGCCCACAAAGTGCAGCACTAATGCCCGCACCCTGAAAGATACCGGCTTCGGTTCCAAAGGATACAACATCCGTTGAATTGCTCCCGGTCAAATCGCGGATCAGTTTCACGGCTTCACTGTGCACATCGGGTTCCAACGGCTCCCCGACGGACCGAAACACCTCTTCAATATTGGCATTTGGTGATTTCGCCTTCATTTCGGGTAATAACACGCCGTCTACATAATCTTGCATCTTATCACAGATGTAATCATGATCCGTTTGTTGTATCGCGCGCATTTCCCATTCAACCAAAGCTTTGTTCGGAATAACGTTATGAGCCACGCCCGAGTGCATGCCACAGACAGAACTGGTGGTATAAGGCGGGTCAAACTTTGTATCTTTCGGTGCACGCGCCGGCATCTCTTTGCGTAATTCCATCAGATGGGCCACAAACCGGCTGGCATATTCCAGTGCGTTAACGGCATGGCCCGGTAAACTTGAATGACCTTCAACCCCGGTAAAATCGGTCGAAAACGAACTGCAGCCTTTATGCCCGTCGATAATACGCATCGAGGTTGGTTCACCCACAATACAAACCGATGGCTTTAGACCATTGGCGATCAGTTGATTGACCAAGACCCGCGCACCCGTGCAGCCGGTTTCTTCGTCATAGGTAAAAGCGAAATGCAGCGGGCGTTTCAACTCCCGCTTTGCATATTCTTGCGCCGTAACAACACTGGCCGCAATAAACCCTTTCATGTCACATGTACCACGGCCGTATAGTTTGCCGTCATCTTTGCGCATGATGAATGGGTCAGACGTCCAGTTTTGCCCCTCAACCGGAACCACATCGGTATGTCCTGACAGAATAATACCGCCATCACCATCAGGCCCAAGCGTGGCAAACAGGTTGGCTTTGCCCTCCTCTTCCGATGTCAATTCACACCGCGCGCCCAGATTGGTCAGATAATCCTGTAAATACAGGATGCAATCCATATTACTGTCGCTTGAGATGGTCGGGAAACCAATCAGGCGATCCAGTACATCAATAGTCTCGTTCAGTCGGCTCATTCAAAACACCTAATCTTTCACAAACAATTTTCGTGGATAATCTGCCAGCGGTTCGGCCACCCCGTTTTCGCGAATACGCAGGGTTTCAGTAATTTCCAGCCCCCAGTCCGCCATCCAAAGTGCCGGCATGAAATGGAAGGTCATATTCGGCTCTAAAACCGTGGTGTCAGATGGCCGAATGGAAAAAGTGCGCTCCCCCCAGTCTGGTGGATATGACAGACCAATTGGATACCCGCAACGCCCCTCGCGTTCTATCCCGTGCTTACCCAGCACATTGTAAAAAGCCTGCGCCACATCACCCGCTGTATTACCCGCACATGCCGCATTAATGCCCGCATCAATGCCTTCAAGCACCACGCTTTCGGCAAATTTCACGTCTTCGGGCGGCTTGCCCAACCAAATGGTTCGACACAAAGGCGTATGATAGCGGCGGTGACAACCCCCAATTTCAAAGAAAGTTCCCGAATTATTGGGAACCGGTTTATCGTTCCACGTTAAATGCGCAGCAGCTGCTTCATCACCTGTCGGTAATAAGGGGCAAATTGCAGTATAATCGCCACCAAAATCCACCCCGTCCTCTGAGGCACCCCACAAACCTGTGTGATAAATTTCTGCGGCAACTTCGTTCTTGCGTATTCCGGGTTCAAATATATCAAAGATTTTTGCGTGCATTCTCTCAACGATACGCGCAGCACGGCGCATATAGACCAGTTCCTGATCTGATTTCACAGCACGTTGCCAATTCACCAACGCAGTCGCATCTTTAAATTCGCCACCCAGTTCATAATTCAAAACCTGATGGGCTTTGGCCGTGTAGTAATAATTCTCCATCTCGACTCCCAGATGCAGGCCCGCCCATCCACGATCACGGATCAGGCTGGCAAGACTCTGCATGGCATGGCATTCGGTCGACATGACAAAATCATCGGAATATCCGACAATATTATCCATATCCATGTAACAGGTTTTACCGGCCCCAACCGCATCCATCGCACGCCCCCAGAACACGGGGTCACCGTCCGGGCCTATAAGAACCCCCTGATGCACATAAAAACTCCACCCGTCATAACCCGTAAGCCAAGCCATATTACTGGGGTCACATGTGAACAACAGTTCTATGCCGGCCGCATCCATGGCTTTACGGGTTTTGGCTAATCGATGTGCATATTCGGCACGCGAAAAGGACAATTCAACATCTGGCACAAGCGACTCCCTAAAGCTTTCAGGCAGAGATTACGCTGGAATGCGGGCAGGTCAAATAAAAAGGGCGACCCAAACGGATCGCCCTGATGTAAAACTAAGTATTTGCCTAGTTGGCGGTTGCGGCATCAATTGCTGCCTTTGCAGCCTCGGCCGCAGCTTCTATAGCAGCTTTGGCAGCGGCCTCTTCAGCAGCTTTTGCTTCAACAGCAGCGGCCTCTTCTGCAGCCT
>SWCD01011724.1_pt1 | contig 20772 bp, 19 predicted proteins | sample 4693011 | NCBI WGS metagenome assembly SWCD01 (sample SAMN10267278, study PRJNA491770) | bioreactor metagenome | isolation source: DHS bioreactor inoculated with marine | place: Japan: Omine Ridge, Nankai Trough | reverse complement strand
GGCGGCCCTTTCAGCAGCCGGATATGACGGCACCCCGGTGGTCATCATGCAGCCGACAGATATTCCGCTTCTGTCAGCCTTCTCGCTGATCGCGGCTGAAAAACTGCGTAATATCGGCATGAAGGTGGACGTGCAGGCCATGGACTGGTCAACACTGACGTCACGGCGTGCAAAACGTGATCCGGTTGCCGATGGCGGCTGGAACATGTTCCACACATGGTGGATCGGTGCTGACGTGATTGATCCGATGTCGATTGCCTTCTCGGGTAATCCTGACAAGGGCTGGTTCGGCTGGCCGAAGGATGACGAGCTTGAAGCAGCTCGCTCGGCCTATTCGAAAGCCAAGTCTGTTGAAGAAAAGAAGGCGGCGGGCGAAAAGGTCCAGGAGCGTCTCTGGGCGATCGGTGCATCCGGTCATCTTGGGCAGTTCTTTGTTCCTGTTGCTTACCGGGACAACGTCAAGGGCCTGATCAAGTCGCCGGTGCAGTTCTTCTGGAACATGTCGGTCGAATAGACTTGCTCACATGACTTGAGGCACGGCGGCGTCTATCATCGCCGCCGTGCTTTACGCATTTTTTTTGTAGCCAGGAACGGAGCGGCTTGTGGTTTTCTATATTCTCAAGCGAATTCTGGCGACGGTGCCTGTTATGGGCTTTGTCGCATTGTTCGTATTCTTGATGCTGCGCCTGTCCCCCGGCGACCCGGCTGCCGTGATTGCAGGCGATTATGCCACCACGGAAGATATTATCCGGATCAGGGAAAACCTTGGTCTCAACGAACCGATTATCGTGCAGTTCACCAAGTGGATCGGCCAGCTTGTCCAGGGCGATCTGGGGATCTCCATTTTCACCAATCTGCCGGTGACCACACTGATTTCGCAGCGGCTCGAGCCGACCATCATGCTCACGCTGACCACCATCATTTTTACAATCGTCGTTGCCGTGCCGCTCGGCACGCTTGCTGCGTGGAAGCAGGGCAGCCTGATCGACAGGGCCGTGATGCTGTTTTCGGTTGCCGGTTTTTCGGTGCCGGTGTTCGTGCTCGGCTATATCCTGATCTACATCGTGTCGATCCAGCTCAGGTGGCTCCCGGTGCAGGGCTACAAGTCGATGTTTACCGATGGTGTGATCCCGTTTCTCCAGCACATCATACTGCCGACAGTAACCTTGTCGGTCATCTTCATTGCCCTTATTGCACGCATGACCCGGGCCTCGGTCATGGAAGTGCTGCAGGAAGACTATGTGCGCACCGCGCGTGCCAAGGGCCAAAGCGAATTCAAGGTGCTGATGAAGCATGCCGTACGCAATGCAGCGGTACCTATCGTCACTGTCATCGGTCTGGGTATCGCGCTGCTGATCGGCGGTGTGGTGGTGACCGAGAGCGTCTACAATATCCCCGGCCTTGGCAGACTGGTGCTGGATGCGGTTCTCAAACGAGACTATCCGATCATCCAGGGGCTCATTTTGCTGTTCAGTTTCGTTTACATCCTGATCAACCTGCTGATTGATCTGAGTTACACCTTGTTTGACCCGAGGATCAGGTACTGATGAGCACGAAAACAGACAAGGTTGATTTTACAGAATCCGCCGATGCCACGCTTACCTCGCGCAAGGACGCCAGCCTGGCCTCCCTGATGTGGAAGCATCCGTCGGTCTTCTGGGGCGGGTTGCTGCTGGTGATCATGGTTCTGATCGCTGTTTTCGGTCCGATGCTGGCATCTGATCCGGTGGCCATCCATCCCATTGATCGGCTGAAAGTGCCGTCCGCAGAATTCTGGTTCGGCACCGATTACCTCGGTCGCAACGTGCTGTCGCGTGTCATTTATGGCGCTCGTGTCTCGCTGGTGGTCGGCCTTGCCGTGGCGGTTGTTGCTGTCGTGCTCGGGCTGGTGACCGGCCTGGTATCGGGCTATCTGCGCTGGCTGGATGCCGTCATCATGCGGGTGATGGATGGACTGATGGCGATTCCCGGCATTTTGCTGGCAATTGCCCTGATTTCACTGTCGGGTGCGACCTTGTTCACCGTCATCATCGCCATTGTCATTCCGGAAATTCCCAGGGTGGTCCGGCTTGTGCGCTCGGTGGTGCTGACCGTGCGGGAAGAGCCCTATGTCGAAGCCGCCATTGCGGCCGGCACCCGGACACATCTGATTCTGATACGGCACATCCTGCCCAACACCATCGCGCCACTGATTGTGCAGGCGACCTATATCTGCGGGTCAGCCATGCTGACGGAATCCATACTGGGTTTTCTGGGCGCAGGCATTCCGCCGGAAATTCCAAGCTGGGGCAATGTCATGTCGGAAGGCAGAACCTACTTCCAGCTGTCGCCCTGGATCATCTTTTTCCCGGGCATTGCGCTGGCGCTGACGGTGCTTGCAGTGAACACGGTCGGCGACGGTCTGCGTGACACGCTTGACCCGCGTATTGCGAGGAAAATGTGATGGCGGACAACAACCCAGTGCAACCGGTTCTTGATATTCGCGGCCTGTCTGTAACCTTGCCGAAAGGCGCGGATCGGAAGTTTGCCATCGAAGACATCTCGCTCAGTGTCGGGCGCGGTGAAATCGTCTGCGTCGTTGGTGAATCCGGATCCGGAAAATCGGTCAGTGCGCAAACTGTCATGGGCCTGATACCGCGCAAGGACCTTACCCCGGTTGCCGGTGAAATCATGCTGCAGGGTGAAGACCTGTTGAAAAAAACCGAGATCGAACTGCGCAATCTGCGCGGTGTGAAAATGGCGATGATCTTCCAGGAACCCATGACGGCGCTCAATCCGGTCATGCAGGTTGGCGACCAGATTGGTGAAATGCTGGAAATCCACACCTCGATGTCTGCGTCCGAGCGTCGCGAGCGCATCATCGAAGTGATGAACGATGTGGGTCTGCCGGATGTCGACAAGATGATCGACAGCTATCCGCATCAGTTGTCCGGCGGCCAGCGGCAGCGCATCATGATTGCCATGGCGCTTGCTCTGGAACCCGCACTGCTGATTGCCGATGAGCCGACAACCGCGCTTGATGTGACGACACAGGCCCAGATTCTCGACCTGATCAAGGACATCCAGAAACGCCACGGCACCGGTGTCTTGTTCATCACCCATGATTTTGGCGTGGTTGCGGAGATCGCTGACCGGGTCGTGGTGATGCAGGACGGCAAGGTTGTGGAACAGGGAATAGCGACCCAGGTGCTGACGAAACCGCGCGAGCCCTACACGAAAATGCTGATTGCGTCTGTCCCCAGCCTGACGCCGCCAAAACGGCAGCCGATTACCGGTGGCGAGCCGATACTGGCGACCAGGGGTCTTGAAAAAGTGTACGGCAAGCTTGGCTGGTTCGGCGGTGGCCGCGTGGTTCATGCCGCAAAGCATGTGGAACTGGAAGTCAGGCGTGGAGAGACCCTCGGGGTGGTCGGTGAATCCGGCTCCGGCAAATCCACGGTGGCACGCTGTATCGTGCGCCTGGTTGACCCGACGAGCGGTGAAATAATAATCGAAGGGCAGGACATCGCAAAAATGTCCCAGTCGCAATTGCGCTCCTATCGCCGCAATGTGCAGGTGGTGTTTCAGGACCCCTATCGTTCCTTGAACCCGCGCCGCACCGTGGGACAGTCCATTGTCGAAGGGCCGATGAATTTCGGTACGTCACATGGAGAGGCCCTGGAGCGCGCGCGCGATCTGATGGAAATTGTCGGACTGTCGCCGCAGGCGCTGGACCGGTTCCCGCACCAGTTCTCCGGTGGCCAGCGCCAGCGCATCTGCATCGCCCGTGCGCTTGCCATGGAACCGAAAGTGCTGATTGCCGACGAAGCGGTGTCGGCGCTTGATGTGTCGGTTCAGGCGCAGGTGCTGAAACTGCTTGATGATGTGCGCATACGGTTTGACCTGGCCATGCTGTTTATAACCCATGACTTGCGGGTGGCGGCTCAAATCTGCGATCGCATCATGGTCATGCAACACGGTGAAGTCGTTGAGCAGGGACTGACGGCCAGTGTTTATGCCAAGCCGGCCCATCCCTACACAAAACTGCTGCTGGATGCAGCACCCGGGCGCAGTTCGTTTGGGCATTGATCTGCGTTATTTGTAGGGTGACTCGACCCGGCGCATCAGGTGCCGGTTTTGCAGTTCCTCAATATCGGAAAATCCGATAAACGCCTTGAAGTCAGCCATTGAGGTAACCGGTTGCGGCAGATTTTGTGTCGACTTGTCGGCAACCAGTTGTTTGAAATTCCGCCGCATGGCTTCCGTGGCACTCATCAGGCTGACCAGCGGATAGACAGCCAGTCCGGCGACGCTCTCGATCTCCGCCTTGTCCAGGTCTGTCTCCAGCCAGCCGAGGATCTGCAGCGACAGGGGTTTGCCGCAGGCCTCGCGTAACTGACGAAGCTCGCCGATGGTCTTGAAACACCGGCTGATGGGCTGCACGAGGTCAGCACCTGCCGCTACATAGGCGTGCGCGCGCCGAATGGCATCGTCTACGCTCAGGGCGTCAGTTCTGGCTACAATCAACGTGTCCGGGTCCGTGCGCGCCTCAACGGCGGCTGCAATCTTGCCGGCATTTTCCTCAAGCGGAAGAATGTCGATCGTGGCTGCAACTGCCGGGCAGCGCTTTGGGGCTTCCTGGTCTTCAAAGATGATCGCTGCTGCGCCGGCGCTTTCGAACTCACGCACTGTGCGCATGACATTGATGGCATTTCCGTAACCGGTGTCACCATCTGCGATCAGGGGTATCTTGACGGCATTGGCAACATTGCGGATCACCGACAGGTTCTCCGACATGGTATAGAGTTCGACATCGGGCATGCCCAGATACGAGGCGGAAACGCCAAATCCGGATGTCATGACGGCAGCAAACCCGGCCTCTTCGGCAAGCATGGCTGACAGCGCATCATGGCACCCCGCCGTCCATACGGTTTGGCCGGCGCGGGCTGCACTGGCAAATTGCTGTTTACTGAGGACTTGCGGCATTGCTAGTTCGCCTTTTTCTGTGAACCGTCACGCTGGTGCAGATAGCCGATGAGACCCCCTGCCTCGAGCATCAGGCGGTCTGCTTCCGGTAGCGGATCAAACGGCAGTTGGACATCCCGGGTGACGTTGCGAACCAGGCTGTTGGCCCAGTCCACCTCGAGAACATCCCATCTGCCGACATTCTCCAGAATGCCTGGGCACGCTATCTGCGGAAAACCCATGGCTATTTCACCGCGCCAGTACCCGGGCGAAAAACTCTCTGCGATAACACCGCTGATGCCGAGTTTTCGCATGGCGATCATTGGCGGGTAATGAGGGTGGCCATAACCGAAATTGTGGTTGCCGACCAGCAGGTCGCCTGGTCGGACTGATTTGGCAAAATCCGGATCACGCGACGACATGGCCACCCTGGCCAGTTCGTCGACGTCCTTGATCTTGATGTTCTTGACGCCGACAATCTGGTCAACGTCAAAGTCGATCTCATCGAATATCCAGGCAGCGCGGCCTGACAGGGGAGGGAGTGGCATCGGCTTATTGCTCCAGATACGGTCTGGGGTCGGTGATTTTTCCTTCGATCGCGGACGCTGCGACGGCGGCGGCATTCACTATATAGATCTCCGAGTCGGGGCTGCCCATTCGGCCCTGCACGTTCAAGGTGCCGGTAGATACCGCACGCTGGCCGTCACTCATTACGCCCAACCGGCCGAAGCAGTAGTCGCATGATGACGACGTCACGAAAGCACCGGCAGCAATCAGGTCGGTCAGTACGCCTTCGCGCGATGCCTGCTCCATGATCGCCTGGCTGGTCGGAACCACATGCAACTGGAAGCCCGGTTTGACCTGTCTGCCGCGCAGCACTTCTGCGGCAATGCGCAAATCCTCAAGCCTGCCCGACGCGCACGAACCCAGATAGCCAACCTGAACCTCGGTTCCCGCATAGTCTTTCAGGTCGCGGGTATTTGCCGGGCTTGGCGGCACGACAACGATGGGTTCAAGCGTCGAAATGTCGATGTCATGCACGGCTGCATAGGTTGCATCGGGGTCAGAAAAAACTGGCTCGAGATCAATGCGTGCCCGCTCCCTGGCATAGGCAAGGGCGGTCGCGTCCGGGTTCATGATGGCTGTTATGGCACCGGTGAACATGGCCAGGCAATTGATGGTCTGACGGCCTTCAATAGACAAGTGCTCGATGGCATTGCCGCCGATTTCCAGCACCTGGAACCGGCACGATGCGGGCCCCAGCGTACGCACGATATGGTGGAAGACATCACGGGCCATCACGCCGCGCGGCAGCTTGCCGTTCAGGTTTACGCGTGTGGTCTCCGGCACCTTGATCTGGATGAATTCCTTGACGAAGGCTTCCAGAAGGTGGCGCCGGACGCCAATGGCCAGGGTTCCGAAGGTGCCAAGTTGCGATATGTGTCCGTCAAAGTGAACCGCAAAAGCACCCGGTGTTGCATATCCGAGTTCGGCAGCAACCTGATGGCCAATGCCCTTGCGTTCGTAGACCGGTACATTGTTGGCCTTGCCCCAGTCCCTGGTGTTCTGGTGCAGGTCCTCTTCCTGCGGTGTAACTGCGGGTACCATGTGGTCGATAAACAAGGCAAAGCGATCCGGTTCGGCGACTTTCTCGATGCCGAACTCGTCCTTCATGTGCTTGAAAATAACGTCTGTATATCCGGGAAAATCATAGGCAATGACAAAATCCGGCTTGGCCTTGATCTCTTCGCCTGCCCGGACACTGTCCAGGCCGGCCGCCCGGGCCAGAATTTTCTCTGCGATTGTAAAGCCCATTTGTTCCACTCCGGATACGCCTTAGAAATTGCGCTTCATGTTTTGGCAATAATAGCGGCGAACAGTGTAGAGATGTCAATCAGCAACGTTAATTTCATCTGATGAAATCATTCCGGCAACAATGATACCATCGAGATCGAGCGCACCAGTGTTGCCAGGTCCTGGCCGCACCGCAGCAGGTCGTCGAGGCACCGGGGTGTTCCTTCGCCGGTGATCTGTGCCGTCAACCCGCCTACCGAGACCGCCGCAAGCACGTCTCCATCAGCGTTCATAAGAGGAATGGCAAGTGCTGAAAGGCCAACTGCGACGTCATCATGGGTCAGTGCCCAGCCGGTTTCACGGATCTCGTCGAGTTCCTGCCGCAGGCATGCAGCATCAATGGTACTCTTCGCAGTCAGTTGGGTGAGGTTGCTTTTGAGAAAGCTTTCCTTCTGGCTGTCCGGCATGTGCGCCAGCAGCACCTTTGGCCCGGCGCCGCAGTTCAGTGGCAGCTTGCCGCCTACGGACCACCAGCGCACCTGGACGGCAGAATCGCCATGATACCTGGCCAGGCAGATGGCGGACTCATTGCGCAGGATCGAGAGAAATACCGTACTGCCGGTGTCTCGCGCCAGCCGTACCAGCCTGCTTTGGGTAAGCTCGCGCAGCGAGTTTCCCTCTGGCACGGCCCCGGCAATCTGCAGCATGTCGAGCGACAGGCAATACAGTCCGGTGTTTTCATCTTGCCGGACTATGCTCTCATCACGCAAGGTGACAAGTATCCTGCGTGTCGTACCGGCATCCAGTCCGGTCGCACGTACAATATCAGCAAGCGCCAGGTGCCGCCGTTCAGGGGTGAACGCCCGCATGATGTGAATGGCCCGCGAAACCGCCCGCACGCGCGCAAGTGTGCTGCCGTCTCTGGTGCGACGCGGGTTGCTGTCCGGTGTCGGTTTGTCCATGGCCCTCTCAGTTTCAATGATTTCATCAAGTGAAATATCAATTATCTGTTGACAATACAATAGTACATTGTGGGATAGTGATGGAAACGATGTCTGCCGGTTAGGGCAGCCGCTACAGGGAGGAGTTATCAATGCACAAGTTTATCAATGCGCTGGCCATCGCAGGATTGGTCACTGCAGGATCAGTCTGGACACTCGGCATTTCGAGCGCCAGCGCGGAGATGCGTGAATTGCGTTTCGCGGAGTTTGGGCCAAACCGCGGCACGCGCGCTGCTGCCATCCAGTGGCTGGACAAGGAACTGCGCAAACGCTCCGGCGACACGCTGGGTCTGAACATTACCTGGGGAGGCGCCTTGCTGGGCGCCAAGACTGCCGCTCAGGGGTTATCGGACGGCGTAGCTGACATGGCGTCGATCGTACCGGTCTATGCGCCGGGCAAGCTGGTTGCTTATGAAGTCACCGATACATTGCAGTTTGGCGATGAGTGGGTCGGCATGATGGCCACTTATGAATTCATGACCAAGAATCCGGCTGCGGTTGCCGAGCAGGCGAAAGCCAACATCAAGTATTTTGGCAATTACACCACCGGCCCGACGCAATTGCTGATGAAGGACGCTCCGGTCAGGACTGGCGCAGACCTCGACGGCAAGACCATACGCGCTACAGGGGCTTTTGTACCGGCACTGAAATCGCAAGGTGCCGCAACAGTGTCCATGTCGCAGCCAAAGGTCTATGAGGCCCTTTCGAACGGGTCTGTTGACGGGTCGACGACCTATTACTACGTGGCCAAGGCCTACAAGCACTACGAAGTGGCCGGTTTCATTACCGAATTGAACATGGGTCAGGTGCTTGCTTTCGGTGTGGCCATGAATGCCAACACCTATAGCAGCCTCAAGCCGGACCAACAGAAACTGCTGGATGATCTTGGCCTCGAGTTCACCGTCCACATGGCGGAGAAAATGCATGCTTCGCGCACCGGTGTTAAAAAGGAGCTTCAGGACGGCATTGACGGCAAGAAGATTGAAATCGTCGAGCCAGACCCCGAACTGCGCAGCAAACTGATAGAAATTGCCGACGCTGACGTTTCAAACTGGATCGACAAGGCGAACAAGAAAGGCATGGACGGTGCCGCGATTCTGGCGGATTACAAGTCCCTGGTTGCAAAGTACACCAAGGAGCGTGACGATAAGGGATATCCTTGGGCGCGCTGATTGCTCTTGTGACACTCTCATGCCCCGATCACCGCTACACGGCACTGGTCGGGGCTATTTTTTTCAAAGTCAGGTGACTGAAATGCTTACAGTCCTACGCACGATTGAAAGCGCTGCAATGTGGCTGGCCTGCGCTGCCCTGCTGTTGATGGGGTCCATCGTCACTGCATCCGTCATCGGGCGCGTGGTCTTCAACATGCCGGTGCCCGACGATCTGATCATGGTGGGACTGCTGATGATCTGTGTCATCGTTCTGCCGCTAAGCTACGTAGAACGCACCGATGGGCATATTACGGTGACCGTAATAGCCGACCACTTTCCGGTGCGGGTACAGTATGGGTTGCGCATGCTGGGCAACGTCCTGTTTATTGGATTTTTCGGCACCATGGGATACATGCTGGCAGTGAAAATCCCGGCGGAGTTTTCCGAAAACCTGTATTATGACGGGCAACTGGACATTCCCACCTGGCCGATGAAAGTGGTGTTTGCATTTGGTGTGGCGATATTTGTCACACGATGTCTGGTCCGCCTGGGTGATAACGCCCGGGCAGTCATTTCGGGCAGCGCACCTGTGTCTCCTGTTGATTCCCGTCGATAGGAAGACGCTTTGGAACCGCTCACCATCGGATTTATAGCCTTTCCCGTCGCGTTGTTATTGCTCGCCATGCGCGTACCCATTGCGGCCGCGCTGGGCGTGGTCGCCAGCGTCGGCATCTTTTTGATATTCGCCTGGCGGCCAGGGGCAGGTTTTCATCCCGAGTATGCCTGGCAGCCGACCTTCTCGCTGCTGGTGAACTCCCCGTTCGCTTTCATCACCAGCTACACCTTGTCGACCGTGCCCCTGTTCATTTTCATGGGGCACATTTCCTATGAGGCAGGGTTCACGACCGACATCTACCGCGCGGCCCGGTTGTGGTTGTCAAAACTCAAGGGCGGCGTGGCAATGGCCTCCATCGTTGGCTGCGGTGGGTTCTCGGCCATTACCGGTTCGTCGGTTGCCTGCGCGGCCGCAATGGGGCGCATAGCCATCCCGGAAATGCTGTCGTTTGGATATTCCAAGTCGCTGGCCACGGGCTCCGTTGCCATTGGTGGCACGCTGGGATCACTGATCCCGCCGAGCGTATTGTTCATTCTGTACGGCATCTTTGCCGAACAATCGATTGCCAAGCTGTTCATAGCTGCGATCATTCCGGGATTACTGTCGCTGTTTGCATATCTGGTGGTGATCTATATCTGGGTATCTCTCAAGCCGGATGCTGCGCCGGTTCCGCAAGAAAACATCACGAGCAAGGACCGCATGTCGTCACTGGCGCGTTGCTGGGCAATTGTCGTGCTGTTCATCGTGGTGATCGGCGGCATCTATGCCGGCTTCTTCACACCGACCGAGGCAGCAGGTATCGGCGCTGCGGCGGCCCTGGTGCTCGGGCTGGTGCTTGGCAGGCTGAAAACCGCAAACATCGGGTCAGCGCTGAAGGAAACGGTTTACCAGTCATCGATGATTTTTGCGATCGCTATAGGGGGCAAGTTATTTGTCAATTTCATTGCCCTGACCGGCATGGCCACCGCAATCACCGTCCTGATCGACAGCAGCGGCGCATCTGCCATTGTGGTGATCGGCCTGATGGTGGTCATGTACATCTTTCTGGGCATGTTTCTCGATCCCATCGGTATCATTCTGCTGACCCTGCCATTGACCATTCCCATCATCGAGGCATTCGGCTTCTCCCTGATCTGGTTCGGGGTAGTTGTCATCAAGCTGCTCGAGATCGGCCTGGTGACACCGCCCATTGGTCTCAATGTCTTTGTCATCAAGTCGATTGTCGGTGACCAGATCAAGCTTGAGTCGATCTTTGCCGGCGTCGCCTGGTTCCTGAGTGCCGAGGTATTCGTACTTGGCCTCATCCTGACTGTACCCGCAATTTCACTATGGTTGACCGGGTTCGTTTAAATCATGTTCCGCTCGAAATGAAACATCACGCAGGGCTGGTCGATTGCGTAACCCGCGTCCGTCAGCCGCGCGTGCCTGTCAAACGCCTGCTTCATCACCTCTATGACAACTGGAAGTTTCGCTGCCCGGGCCGGGTCCGTGCTGGTTACGCGTTCAACAACCTGGTCGAAATCGACAAACTGTCGTGTCAGAACATAATCGCGTTGCTCGACAAGTCGAAATTGCGGCATGGCAAGCTCGCGCAACCGGGTTTGCGACAGTTTGCGAACCTCGGTTTCGTCTTCCAGCGGTTTGACGATTTCGGTCATCGCACCGTGAGCCAACGGATCAACCACATGCAACCTGCCGCCGGGCCGCAAGACCCGGGCGCTTTCTTCGAGCGCCCTGACTTGCGCATCGGCAGGAACATGGTGAAACGAAAACAGGAAGCACACCAGGTCAGCCGATGCGCTCTCAACCGGCAGATCTTCCGCTCGTCCGACGCGAAACTCGACATGCCCGGTTGTATTCTGGGTGCCTTTTCGCACCTTGCATTCGTCAATCTCTACGGCAACGACACTTGCAGCCGGTACCGCCAGTTGCCGCGCAAATGCACCATCGCCTGCGCCGACGTCCACAGCGCGAACACCACGCAGATCAACCATGCCGGCAAGTACGTCAAAATGGTTCATGCCGCCAGGCGATCAGCCGCAGCAGTTACCGGGCAGGGCATGATGACCGTGCCCTGAGTGGTTGCAGCAACCGCCCTTCCAGAAGTCGGCACCGGCACCGTGGCAGTACTTGTTATCGGCGCCGACCATCTTCATGAACATCGGATGATAATTGCGACACACCTCCAGTTCGGTCTTCACCCAGTGCAGCGGGTCGGCTGCATAATGGTCCCAGTAATCACCGTCCATGTTGATGCCCGGCACAGCCGGGTTCCAGGATTCGTCCAGCCACAAATCAACATCACCGTACTTCGCACACAGCTTCCTGATTTGGGGATCGTCGAGCGCCAGCAGGCGTCCGTTCTCGATCAGCATCTCATTGTCGCCTTCGCGCTCAAGATGGTAATTTGGAAAATACAGATGAATGTGCCAGTGCCCCACCAGATGACCGGCGCGCGCCGCCATGCGTTCGGCCATCGATGATATAATGGTGCCGAAGCCCATGTGGATGACGCCTGAACGGACCCTCTCATACAGGCAATTGACGAACCCGGACGGGAAGTCCTTGCGCGGTCTGTGGATGTGCGGATTGGTTCCTATGGAGGCCTCCCACCAGTGCATGATGCCCTTGCCCGGAAACGTCGGATACTGGATGTCCGCGGTCTGTGCCATGACCTCGCGCAGTTGCCGCCCGAACTCCCCGCCTTCATTGATCTGGGTTATTTTTGAATTCTCGACGACAAGTTGCGTCCAGTCCATCGCCGCAATGTGGTTGGTGGTGCCGGCGATAACCCCGTTGCCGCTCTCCTTGCCGGGCAGAAACATCCACGGCCTGCCGGTCACATGGCCCGGCAGATAGGTCTTGCCGAAATGTTCATTGCCTGTCCATGTCGCGGATACCAGATCGGGATTGTAGAATTCGCGCCTGCTGTCCCAGTATTCCGCGTGGTTGGTAAACTCCAGGTCGGTGCCTTCCGGGTCCGTGATGCGGGCCCGTTTAGCGGTCCGGATGCGGTCCCAGGTCCACTTGTCCATAGCGTTCAGCACTTCGATCGGCATGGTGTGTGCGGGAGACGCCAGAATTTCGGGTGTGATGAACGGCATGCGCTGGATCTTGATGTGGCGCTCGGCCAGAACCGGCCCGCCATAGCCCATCAGAACCTTGTCATATTCCTTCTTTTTCTCGAACTCCTCCCACATGTCCATCCATTCGGCCAGTTCCTTGGTACGGCGCAAATAATACTGGACTTCATCGGCCCCGACCCATTGCGGAATCGGCCCGCGATCAATCTTTTTGATCTCGTAGATGACATTGTATTTTTCGAGAATTTTCTGGCATGCCCGGATCACCATGTCTGAGTGCCAGTTGTCGACGCGCAACAGCACACGCTCACCTGGTTGCAGGTCCCAACAGGCATTCAGGCCATGATTGTAGGGCCGCTTCGCAACGTGTTCGAGATAGGGAAGCAACTGGTCCGGACTGGTTACTTCGACAAATGGCGGGCACCGCGGCGGTCGCAACGATTGCAATGGCGGCGATTTGAACACCGGAACACCGGCAGGTCTTCCATGGGGCGTAACCGACCCTTGTTGTGCTTGGGTTTTGTCCAGCATGTTTGCCTCCTCAAACGTAACAATTCCTTTGAAAACAATCGCATAATGAGGCGGTGTCCACAAGGCGATTTGCAACTTGTGCAGCCGGCCACATCCTGCTTGCCGGCTGGCAATCCACTCAGGTCAGTGTTCATTTGCAGAGCTGAATACCCCGCCTGCGCCGGGCATGCATTTGCCATCATGCGGCATAAACGGGGCGGCGATTCACCCTTGAGCCCTTTTTCGCAAAGAGCCCTGAGCCTAGCTGCGATTATCCGAGTAAGCCGACTCTGCCTCGTAGTAGGCATCGAAACCGACTGCCTTGCGCAGATCGGCAAAATCCAGCAACCGGTCGGCCGGGTGCTCGCGCCGCGCCATCTGCGCAAGCGATGCCTGGATGGCTTTCATGGCGGCTGACATCAGCGTCAGCGGATAGGCTGCGAAACTGTACCCCAGTTCATGCAGACGATCAGGATGCAGTATCGGCGTTGCGCCGCCTTCAACCAGGTTGGCCATGTGAATGCCGGGTGCTTCGCTGGTCACACGCGCCATCTCGGCTTCGGACTGCGGCGCCTCGACAAACAGCATGTCAGCGCCCAGATCCGAAAATCCTTTCGCCCGGTCAATGGCTTCGTCAAGGCCGTGCCCGTGACGCGCATCGGTGCGCGCCAGTATCATGATGTCGGCACCTGCCTCACGCGCATCCACAGCGGCCTTGATGCGGTTGAAGGCCTCGTCGCGATCAACCACCAGCTTGCCCTTGGTGTGGCCGCAACGTTTGGGTGACACCTGGTCCTCGATCATCACCGCGCCAAACCCGGCACGCGCATATTGCTCGACCGTGCGGCGCACATTCAACGCGTTGCCATAGCCGGTATCGCCGTCGCCAATAACCGGAATGTCAGTGGCCGCACAGATATTGCGTCCCTGGTCCAGCATTTCGCCAAAGGAAATCAAGCCTGTATCGGGCGCGCCAATGCGCGAGGCAGATACCGCAAAGCCGGACATGAAGGTGAAACCAAAGCCCGCATCCCCGATCATTTTTGCACTGAGCCCGTCCCAGCAGCACGGCATCACATGGCAGGTGTCTTCGGCCAGCAGTTTGCGCAACCGGGCAGCGGGGGAAAGTTTTGTCATTGGCAACTCTCAAAGTTTGAATGGAATGTACATGGCAAGATCGGGGAACACATAGATCAGAAACACGGTGAGCAGCATCAATGCGAGGAACGGCCACACGCCCGTGGCGACTTCCTGCATGGACGCCTTGCCGACAGCCTGTATCACGTAAAGGTTCAGGCCAACCGGCGGTGTGATCAGGGCGCATTCGATCATGATCACGAAGAACACGCCAAACCAGATCGGATCTATGCCGAGACCGAGCAGGGATGGTGCCAGCACGGGTACCATGATGAGCATCATCGACAAGGCTTCCAGGAACAGCCCCATCACGATCAGGACGCCGCCGACGACCAGGATGAACAGCCAGGCTTCGGAAAAATTCTGCGAGATGAAAAACGACACATCCTGCGGGATGCGATACAGCGATATGGCCTTGCCGAACACCTTGGCACCGGCAACGATCAGCAGGATGGTGACAGTGGTCACCATGGATTGCGTGACCGCTTCTTTCAGGCTCTGCCAGGTCAGTGTACGCAACACCACGCCGGTGATGATCAGCGATGCCGCGAACCCGATGGCTGCGGCTTCAGTGGGCGTAAACACCCCCCAGTAAATACCCCATATGATGAGGGCCGCCAGTGCCAGTGCGGGCAAGGCGCGCAGGCCGGTATCACGCCGTTCGCTCCAGCTTGCCTTTGGCGAAGACTGGCATTGCGGCGATGCCCAGGCATAGATCATGGAAAATCCGATAAACAGCGACATCAGCATCAGGCCCGGCCCGATGCCTGCCAGGAACAGCTTGATCACCGATTCCTCCGTGATGAAGCCGTACACAATCATCGGAATGGATGGCGGGATCAGGATGCCCAGTGTGCCGCCGGCGGCCAGCAGACCCAGGACGAACGGCCGGGGATAACCCCGCTGGTTCATTTCCGGAATGGCCACGGTGCCGATGGTGGCTGCGGTGGCCACCGATGAGCCGGAGATGGCTGCAAAGATGCCGCACGAAATCACGGTGGCAATGGCCAGGCCGCCCGGCAGATGGCCGACCCAGGCCTGGACGGCGGCAAACAGATCGCGTCCCACGCCACCCTTCAACAGCACATTGGACATCAGCAGGAACAGCGGCACCGCCAGCAGCACGAAATTGTCGATGGTGCCGAGCATGCTCTGCGGTGCCATGAGCGGCGAGAACCCGCCGATCAGCAACAGCACCAGCCCCAGGCCGCCGAGCGCAAACGCCACCGGCACCCGCATCAGCAGCAGGGTAAACAGGGCCAGCAGGATAAGGATGGTTATCATCTAATGGTCACCATTGCCGGCTGTCTTTGCCAGCGGCTTGCCACGTGCCAGCTTGAGCAGATCTGCAGCGCACACTACAAGCGATATACCAAAGCCCAGCGGGATCACCATTTCAGTCCACCAGTTCGGAATGTTGAGCATGGTGCCGGTTGACCGGCCACGAACCAGGCTGTCCCAGGCGATTTCCCAGCCATACCAGAACACGACGGCACAGAAAAATCCGGTGAAGACAATTGTCACCATATCGCAAAACCGCTGCGCCCAGCCGGGCAGCCGTTCGTGCAAGATCTCGATATTGATATTCTTGCGCCGGGCAATGGTATGCGGCAAGGCGACATACATCCCCCAGATCAGGAACATCTGCGATATTTCAGCAGCCCAGATGGTTGGCGCGGAAAACACATAGCGCGCCACGACTTCCCACGTCAGCAGCATGCCTGTTGCAAAGAACAGCCAGGCTGCCAAGGCGCCAAGCCGGTCTATCGCTTTGTCCCAGAAATTCACGCCATGGCCCCGCAAAGACGAAATTCAAATGAGTATCGACAGCTTATCCTGCAAAACCCGGCAGGCTCGCCGGCAATTTAGAACATGCGATGCCGGAAACCCGGAGCACAGGGTTTTTCCACCTGAACCCGTTCCGCTCCAAATGGGCGGGGTCCAAACCGCTCGCGGCTTGACCGACCCCGGCCCGGCATCGTGTATCAGCGCGTGCGCGCCGGTTACTGCAGCGACTGCGCCGCCTGCAGCACCTTTGCCCCAAGTTCGCCTGAGGCGGCCTTGTAGCCGTCGATGACCGGCTGCGCGGTCTGTTTCCAGGCGGTCACTTCTTCCGCCGTTGGTATATAGACGGTCATGCCGTTTTCACTGGCAGCGGCATAGGCATTCTTTTCAATTTCGCTGACCTTGTCGCGCACCGTCATTTCGGCCTTCAGGGCGGCAGCGGAAATTACCTTGCGGGTATCTTCGGGCAGGCCCTGCCAGAACTTCTCGTTGACCAGAACGATGAACTCGATATCGGCATGGTTGGTTACGGTTACATGGTCCATGACTTCCCAGAGCTTGCGTGACTTGACGCCGGACACGCCGGTCATGCCGATATCCACGGTGCCGCGCTGATAGGCAAGATACTGTTCAGAACCCGAAATCAGGGTTGGAGATCCGCCGGCTGCTTCAGTGAACGCACCGAGCGTCTTGCCGAATACGCGAACCTTCTTGCCCTTCATGTCAGCCGGTGTTTTGACCGGTGCGCCCTTGGACAGCAGAATGGCGCCGCCATAGGCCTGCCACCACAAGACCCGTGATCCTGTACCCAGTATGGCTTCATCAAGCGGTGCTCGTACCGCGCTGCCCGGTGCCACGGCCTTGCGCACCAGCCCTTCGGAATTGAACAGGAAAGGCACATAGAAAATATCAACTGCAGGCACGTCACCAACGAAACGGGTCAGTGAGGCAACCCCCATTTCAATAGAGCCGGAGCCAACCGCCTGCGGCACTTCCTTGTCCTTGTACAACTGGGCTGAATCGTAAATCTGAACCTCGACCTTTCCGCCGGAATTCTTCTCGACCTCGTCCTTGAACAGAACCAGGTTCTGACCAAGATGGCTCTTCAGCGGCAACTGCAGCGAGATACGAAGTGTTGTGTCAGCAGCCTGCCCGGCCACTGAGGAGATGGCGATTGCCAACGCTGCCATCACGGATGCAAATAGGCGTTTCATGCTATGATTTCCCTGTGAACTATCATTGATTTTGTCATTGCCCCAAAATTTTGGTCGAGGCGTTGAAGCTTCACTATTACCCAGTCTGTCACACCGGGCAAGCTTGAACAAAACCGCCTGATGAAACTTCCCGATGCCTGCACGATGCGTCACCGCCTGCAACGAAGGTCCTGGTAACAGCGGCGTATCGGATGAACTGGTTTGAAATCCCGATTTTCGATCATTAGCGTATTGATCCGGCTGGGGATTGTGTTCTTTGCTGGAATTAGAATAAGTCTAATATGTTGTTTTAAATAGATAAATAGACTCTTTTTTATTGACCACATATCCGCATCAGTGATACCCGACTAAAACAGTCGGAAAATATTTACTGGTGCCATTATGGGTATTGACCAAAGCAGAATGGTGAAGGAAGGCGCGCAACGTGTGCTGGACAACAAGCCGGAGCGGCTGTTCACCGTCGGCTTGCGATGCACCATCGAAGGCTTCGATTACAGCGACATAGAGTGCTGGGAAACTGCATGGCGGACCTATTGCAGGGAAGTGGACGCGGTATGTGCGCGCCGCCTGCTGGGAGAAGTCCAGTACTTCGTCAGGGTTTTGCGGCAATACGACCCGCGCAGTTTCTCGTTGTTCCCCCACGGATGCCGCAGGCTCAGCCATGATGAAAGCCAGATACTGAACTTCATTGTCTGCCTGCAGAAAGTCGATGCAGCCGCTGCTGATATCGCCGTCCGGGTGCTGCTGGGCAATGCCGCTCAATGCCATCCCGTCAACCTGAAACATCTGCTTGCTGCAGGCCGTGCGGTGGCGGATGCGTTTACCGCTCATGACCTGTTTTTCATACCGCTGGGCCAGAACGTCCTCGACGCACTGACCGGCAAATCCAATGCAATCTGCCCGGCCTGCCCGCCGGCAGAAATGCTGCAATTTCCCAAGTTCAACTGAAGGACGACCCGAGATGAATAAACAACTGATAACAGCGTCGCTGGCCGCGATGGTGGTGTTTGCCCCGGTTCACACAGCCAGTGCTGCTGATGCGTCGGCAGTCATTTCGACATATTCCGATATTGCCGCTGCCAAGTATCGCGATGCGCTCGCCACGGCAAAAACCCTGAAGGCGGCAGTGGAGGCCTTCACCGCGTCGCCGACGGCGGAAAACCTTGCCGCAGCGCGCACTGCATGGGTGGCGGCCCGCGTGCCGTATCAGCAGACCGAGGTGTACCGGTTCGGCAACGCGATTGTCGATGACTGGGAGGGCAAGGTGAATGCCTGGCCGCTGGACGAGGGTTTGGTGGACTACGTTGACCAGGACGCCTATGGCGAAACTTCCGACGAAAACCCGTTCTACTCGGTCAATGTCATTGCCAACAAGTCGGTTACGGCCGGCGGCAAGACGATTGACGCAACCACGATCACGCCTGCCGTTCTTGAAAGCCTGCAGGAAGTGGGCGGCGTGGAAGCAAACGTGGCCACCGGCTATCACGCCATAGAGTTCCTGCTGTGGGGCCAGGACAATAACGGCACCAATCCGGGTGCCGGCAATCGCCCGCACACGGATTTCGATACCGCCAATTGCACGGGTGGCAATTGTGACCGCCGGGCTGATTATCTGAGCGCCGCCACGGATCTTCTGGTCAAGGACCTTGAAGATATGGCCGCCAACTGGACAGCGGACGGAGCCGCCCGCAAGTCTCTGGCAGAAGCGGATGCAAAGTCCGGGTTGAAGGCAATCCTGACCGGCATGGGATCGCTGTCTTATGGCGAACTTGCCGGCGAGCGCATGAAGCTCGGTCTGTTGCTGCATGATCCTGAAGAAGAGCACGATTGTTTTTCAGACAACACGCACAATTCGCATTTGTATGACGCCGTAGGCATCCAGAATGTCTACCTGGGAACCTACAAAAGCCCTGACGGATCGGTTGTTGAAGGCGCAGCCCTGTCTGACCTGGTCAGGGAAAGGGACCCTGCTCTGGATAGCGAACTGCGCGAAAAGCTTGCCGACACGGTTGCCAGAATGCAGGTCATGGCCAAGCGCGCGCAGGATGGCGAAAGCTACGACCAGATGATCGGCGAAGGCAATGCGGACGGCAATGCGGTTGTGCAGGCCGCAATTGATGCGCTCGTGGCTCAAACCCGGACAATCGAAAAAGTCGTCACGGCTCTGGATGTCAGGATTGACGTCGAGGGATCGGACAGCCTGGACAACCCGTCAGCAGTTAACCAGTAAAAGGCGCAATGATGTGCAATGGCCAGCTAACATCGCCGGCACTTGAAGGCCTGGCCATCGAGGCAGGTGACGAGCCTGCCGCGCTGGCCCAGGACAAGGGCCGCCGCATCCGGTTGTCTGAAATGGGCCACTGGTGCTGTTCGGTTATCGGTACCTGCCTGACCCATGACGATTTGCTGGTCATTTCGCGAAAATGGAAGGTTCACATTGAACACGATGCCCGGGCATTCGATGTGCACGGATTCTTCGCCCGCAAGGCAGGTGAACCCGGCGACATTTCCCGCGCCGTTGAAAAGCTGCTGGACGGACGTTATGGCGGGCTGGTGCGGCGGGTTTCCAACACCAGGGATCACGACAAGCTGGTTGATTTCTGGAACACGGCAGTCAATGACGGCTTTGTTGCAGGCGCCTACTGGGCGATGATCTCACATCGCCACGTACCCGATGATTTGCGCAACCGCATTTTTGGTGAAGTGCACATGATGTCTCATCTGCTGGGCGGCACGGCACGCAAGATAGTGGGTGCGGCAGCTGAACTGCAGGCCCGTGTTGACCAGATGGAACGGCGCAAGGAACGCTGGTCGAGCCAGGTACGCCATGCACTTGATCAGCGTGACGGCAAGATCGCCCGCTTGCAGGAGGAACTCGGCAAGTCGCGCACCAGCCAGCGCCAGCGCGAACCACTGCCCGCTTCGATGTCGGCAAACCGGTTGTCCAAACTCAATGCAAAGCAGGAGCGTGCCCTGATTTCGGCTCGCACCAGGGCCCGCCAACTGGCTGTCGAGCTTGAACAGGTAAAGGACCGGCTGGCCGGGATGCGCATGACCAGGCCTGCAAGGGCGCCGCAACAGCCGGTGGTGAGTTATGATCCGGTTATCGGACTATGCGGAAAGGCGGTGCTGTATCTCGGCGGGCGGCAGGCCAGCGTGCCGCAGATCGCAAAGGCAGCAGAAGCAGCCAGAATCTCCCTGCTTCATCATGATGGAGGACTGGAACAATCAGCCCATCTGATTGATGATCTGATCAGTCGATGTGACGCAGTGATTTGTCCGGTCGACTGCATCAATCATCAGGCTTGTTTGAAAGCGAAGAAGCTATGCAAGAAGATGCGCAAGCCGTTCATGCCGGTTTCTTCCGGGGGCACCACAACCTTTCAGCGTGCGCTGAAAGATCTTGCAGTGCGCCTGAACGCCGATGCCGCGGGCGCGATGGAACACAGGCAATAAACATGACAACAGCTCCCGGGCGCCGGTATTTGCCAATTCTGGCAGGCATTGCATCAATCGGTTGGCTGTTGCTTGTGC
>SWCD01003645.1_pt1 | contig 20778 bp, 22 predicted proteins | sample 4693011 | NCBI WGS metagenome assembly SWCD01 (sample SAMN10267278, study PRJNA491770) | bioreactor metagenome | isolation source: DHS bioreactor inoculated with marine | place: Japan: Omine Ridge, Nankai Trough | reverse complement strand
AAACTTATTTTTAAAGATTTATTGTCCTAACAATGGGGGGAATTATAGTTCTCCCATAGTAAATCCTGTGAAGTTAAATTTGTAAGTATGTTTTCAATAACTGTTAATTTATCCCTTTCTTCTTCAATAATAGCAGTTAAAACAAAATTAGCTGGTTCAGTTTCCTTTTTATATTTAACAGTTTTATCAATTAATACGGGTGGGGTATTAATTATGTCTATTAATATTCTAAAGAAAACTTGTCTTAAGCCTACTTGATTAAAGGCAACCTGAGTACTTTTAAGCATTTCAGCAGTTTCATTTAAATTTAATCTTTGAAGAAATAATAGAAAATTTTCATCGTCCAAATCATTTATTTCTTTAATAATTCCATTATTAATTTCATCAATTTTTTCTTGTGTAATGTCTTCTGTTTTTAATATTTCTCTAAAAGAATCGTAAAATAGTTTTCTACAGTCATAAATTTCTTTTGCTTCAAAATTGGATGTATTTCTAATTAAATCTTCTATTTGTGTTAATGAAAAATGTATATCAAAAAGAGGTTTTGAAGCTTTCTTATGTTCTGTACGTATTTTCAAATCTAACTCATAAGTCAAACGATATAATGCATTATCACTAAATGAGGGAATATTATCTAACAGTGTCGCTAATTCAGCTTTTATTAAATTTTCAATTTCAGTAGTTCCGCAATGAAAAACCCCTTTACTATATTCAAATCTTAATACTTCATTATTATTTAAAGTAGCTGAAGTATTCCAATCAGATATTTCTTTTGTTGTATGTAAAAATAATTGGTTTCCTGATTCGAAATCTTCGTTTAAAACTTTATCATAAGTACTTTTATACTGTGCATTATCTGAATAATATGCTTTTACTTGATGAACTGATAAATAATTTTTATCTCCATTTTCATTTACTTCATAAATAGCCACATCTTCGTGCTTTTCATACTGCACAAATGTTTTATCTTTATTTACTCCATCTCTTTGTAATTCACGCAAAGCGATTAATAATCCAACTTGTCCTTGATGTGAAAATCCACTCCAACTTGCCGTAGCATTTCTATTAGAATTTTCACACATATTAATTTCCCTCCACAATTTTAATTTCTTCCTCACTTAAGCCATAAAGCTGATAAACCATTTTATCAATTTCATTATCTACCCTATTAATTTCAGATTTTAAGACTTGGGCTTTTTGTTTCTGTTCGTTAAAGTATTGCATCCATTCAGCTTCTTCCGATAAACTCAATTGTACTTTGGCTTTTTTTAATTCTTTTAAAAAGTCCTTAAACTCCAATTCGTACCAATTTTGCAACTTCGTTGTCAATTTTTCTATTTCGAACTTAGACTGAAACAACCCTGTTAGAGATGATTGAATCGCTTTTAATTGTGAAGTGACAGAAGTAATTTCTTCAACTTTAATAATAAATGGTTTTTGTATTTCCTCTTTCGCAATTTTTATAGGTAGTGGGTCAATATAAATGATTTTAACCTGTGCAAACACCTTACCTCCCTCATTTATTGAGTTTTCATACAAGAACCTAAAAAGTTTACTATTCAATAAAGCAAGTAAATATTTTGAACTATAATTTTCATCGATTATCAAACCATTATGAACAGTATCAAGAGTATAGTGACTTTCTAAATCTATTGTACAGATAGGATATGCACTTGTTTGTCTTAATAGAATTTTCTCATATACCTCAAAAATTTCTTTCTTTCTTGGTCTATGAAGTTTATCAGTATCATAAATTATGTAACTATGAGATTTTGGTTTTGTGTATCTATTGAAATCACTTCCAGTTATCATTTTCTTTGTTAACGCCCCGATTTCCTGAGTTAGATATTTACTATTTCCACCTGTAATAATTCCTTGATTGAAATTTATTACCTTACTAACAGTTGTACAGTTTTTAGATACTCTAGTGATAAATTTTTCATTTACTGAAATATTAAACGAAAGGTCATCGCTTTTTAAAATATCATCTTGTATTATTTCAGCCGTGCTGTAATGTTGTGTTAAAAAGTTCTTGATGTTAAATATTTGCTGAAATTTATTTCCACTAACTTTTTTCTTTCTTAGAGATAGAATAATTGAATCAACAGCAGCATCTTCAAAGACTAAATTGCCTTTAAAGTCAATCAGAACATTAATTGAAGTATTTTCTAAAATAAACTTCCTAGCCTCTTTATAATATTGGTTTTTTAATATTGTATATGGCGTTATGTAAGATAAAACACCATTATCTCTTAATATCAAGATGCCTTTCTCGTAAAAAATGGGATAAAGATTAATTCTCCCGAATGCAGAGTTATATGTTTTCTCTAAAAATACTTTATCGTTTTCTGAAATATATTCAGTTGGAACATATGGCGGATTACCAATTACCACATCAAAACCACCTTTTTCAAAAACAGTAGGGAATTCCTTTTGCCAGTTAAATGCCTTCTCTCCTGCTACGCTTGGGTCGTCAATTAAAGAGTTTCCGCATTTAATGTTGTTGTTTAAAGTGGTTAATTTTCTGCCTCTTTGAGCAGTACGCAACCACAACGAAAGTTTCGCTATATCTACACTCTCTTCGTTTATGTCAACACCAAAAATGTTTTTCTCTAAAATGTGGTTGCTCACATCCTGAAACACAATACTTGCTCCAAAAAGCTGTGCTTGTAGTTCATCAACATAAGCGTGTTCTTCCATTAAAAACTCCAATGCCTGATTCAAGAAAGCTCCCGAACCACAGGCAGGGTCGCAAATGGTAATGTTCAATAGCCATTTCCGGTAAGCTTGGAGGTTCTCATCTAAAATTTTAATGGTTTCTTTCTTTCTGTTTCTTCTACCTTTGGCGTATTCTACGTCAATAATGCAAAGTTCTGCTTTCTTTTCATCGCAAAGTTTGCCAACTGTGTTGTCAACTATGTACTTGGTAATGTATTTTGGCGTATAAAAGACCCCGTCTTTTTTTCGTTTAGTTTTGCTTTTGTCTAACTCCAGCCCTTCCAATTCGGCGGTAATGTTCTCAATTTCGTTCAGTGAGTTTTCAAAAATGTGCCCGAGTATGTTTACATCAACCTCGCTCTGAAAATCGTAATTGGTCAGTTTCATCACATTTGGATGCAACATTTCATCATCCAACTTAATGTTATCCAATACATCATCAGGCTGGAACAGACCACCATTGTAGGCGAATATATCATCAACGGCTTTTTGCCCTTTTCGTCCGGTATCTATATAACCGAAGTACTGCTTAAAAATGTCGTACAAAGGTTTGTATGCATCTTCTTGTTTGAGCACCTCCCAACGCTTTACAATGCGATAAATAGAGTTTGGAGGCAACAAACCGCTATCTTCGGCAAAAAAGATAAACAAATAACGGTCGAGCAATTTTTGTGTTTTCTTGAAGAGTAATAATTTATCTTTTGCACGGCTATTCTTTACCATGTTTTGCCACTCAACATTTCTGAAAGCAGCATAATCTTTATATAGTTGTTTAGTAATTTTTTCTTCTTCGAGTAAACTTTCTTCTTTTACTTTTAGCGGAACACCACTCAGCAAATTGTCGGCTCTTAAACACAGCCATAGCAATTGAAATTCGGTTTCGGTAAGCGTAAAAAGGTTAAATTCTAAATGTTCTACCGAATGATGAATAAAGAAACGTAGTTTTTCAAAGTTGGAGGTAATCACATACACGCAACCTGTTTGATTGTTTTTGTAATTAAATGCCTGAACGTTAATTTTATCTAAATCTTTAGTATCAGTTCCTTTAAGCTCAATAACTCCTAATGCTTTTCCATTTTGTAATATAGCTCCATCGGCCTTTTTAGCACCTTTTTCGTTTTTCAGTTCGGTTGTTAAATTAAAATTCGGTTGTGGATTTAAGGTATAACCCAATATATCAACAAACAATTCACGTAAAAAGCCTTCTTGAAATTGTTCTTCTTTAGCATCTCTAATGTTTTGCTGTATGGCAGGATTATGAAAATAAGCAGAAAACTTTTGGTAAGCAGCTTTAACCGTTTCCGCATCCTGTCCGTTCAGGTGTTTATTGAGTACCGAATTTTGAAAAAATGCCATTTACGTTTGCTTTGTTTTTGAATCAATTAAATCTTTTACATCCACTTCAAGAATTTCAGCTATTTTAAACAGTGCTTCCAAACTCGGCTGTGTTCGGTTTTGCACATAAGAGTTTACCATATTAAAACTTTTACCCAACTTTTCGGCTAACCAAACTTGCTTAATCCCCTTTTCTTCCAGTACTTCCTTGATGCGGTTCATTGCTTCAATTTTTGAAGTTGAAAAATACTGTTAAATTTTTAATTTATCTCGAATTTTAAGATGTTTTTATTAAGACAAACCCACTTTAGGGGGTTCCAGAACACCTATTAAAAAAATAACAATTTCGTGAACCAAAGTTAGAGTTGTTGGGCGTGCCCTAAAGGTCGGGCTATCCGCTATATCTTTCTGTGAAAAACAGAAAGGATGCCGCTTCTATCCCTCACGCAGCTAAAAAATAAGTAAAGCAGAAAAAACTTTACCCATTTTTAGCTAAGGAAAGCGGTATATAAGAGTTAAAAATTTGCTTTATTATTACATAACTAATATTATTTTCCTGTTTTTATACCCCTTTTTTCATCCCAAAGCACATTTATTTCTCCCTTCAAATCCCACCGCACATAAAAGAGCTTTGTTGCATGTTCTGGTAAAGCGTATTGAAAAAATCTCCTGGCATCACCCTGTATGATATTTTTCAATACCCTTTCAGTGGCTTTCTAAGCCACCATACTTACATACCCACTAAAGACTAGTTGTTTAGAAATTATGCCTTATATAGGCAAGCTATCTGATCACATGGGCTATTTACCGAAAGCCATCTTCATTGCTTCCCCTTTGTTTTTTTATTCAAGAGCCAGTATGCTGTTTTGTTCCATTTCAAGAGCAAAGGTATTTACGTGTTTTTAACGCAGGTACAAGGTCAAGCCCTTCGGGTTTGCAAAAAAAATCTCCACCTATCCAGGTCGTATTTTTTTCTCAAAACCTTGTACCTGCTAAACACGAACCTTTTTATGCTCGTGAAACGAAACAAAGCATACTCCGGCTCTTTAAACGAATAAAAAAAATGTCAGAAATGAAAAAATACAGCATTGGAAACGGTAAAAGGGTGAAACGAAACAGCACCTCCTCTCATTGCCGAATAAATAAAAATCAAAAAAATAACTCAAAAAATCAAAAATCATGAACATCACTGGAAGACTGACAAGGGATGCGGAAGTACGTACAACGTCACAAAACAAACAAGTAGTAAGCTTTTCAGTAGCAGTAAACGACAGCTACAAAGCGAAGCAAGGTGAACGCATAGAGCAAACCACCTTTTTCGATTGCTCCTATTGGAGAACCCCAAAAGTAGCCATTTTTCTTACCAAAGGCACATTGGTAGAACTATCAGGGAGAGTAAGCGCAAGGGCGTGGACAGGAAATGACGGAGAAGTACGGGCAGGACTGAATTTCCATACCTCACAAATCAAATTCTACGGAGGCGGTAAGAAAGCGGAAACCATAGAGGCTGTTAAGCAACCTAAAACAGTTAAGGCTGTACCGCAGGGAATCGATGACGACCTCCCATTTTAACAACGAGTATGCAATCATTTTTTAAACTTTTTAAATCATTTTATCATGGCACACAACATTAATTTCAATGAGAAAACAGGACGTTATTCATTCTTTAGCGTACAACAAAAGGCATGGCACAGTTTGGGTCAAATCGTAGAACAGTACCCAACGAGCGAAGAAGCTATCAAACACGCAGGGTTAAATTATGAAGTCGTAAAATCCCCACTATTTACCAAAGGTTCGGGTATTATCGAAACGGCTAACGGTATCGAGATAGGTAACAGTGAATTGCAGGTTCCCAACTATTTTGCCAATATCCGTACCGACAATAATACCGTATTGGGTGTGGTGGGTAAAGACTACCAAATCGTACAGAACCGTGAAGCCTTCAATTTCTTTGATGCCATTGTAGGCGGTGGCGAGGGTATCCTATACGAAACCGCAGGGGCATTGGGACAGGGCGAACGCATTTTTATTACGGCAAAATTGCCCGACTATATCCGTGTGGGCAATGGCGATGATGTTACGGAAAAGTACATTTTCCTGACCACCTCGCACGATGGTAGCGGAAGTATCACGGCAGCGTTTACACCCATTAGAATCGTTTGCCAAAACACGTTGAATGCCTCGATTCGCAATATGACCAATGTGGTGCGTATCAGACATACTTCGGGAGCAAAACAGCGTATTGAGAACGCCCACAAGATCATGGGATTGGCAAACACCCTAAGCACACAGTTAGAGGGCATCTTCAATGAGTGGAGCAACGTAAGGGTTACAGACCGAGAGGTTAGGAAGCTAATCCAATTGGCACTTTGTCCAAATAAGGAAACGCTTGACCTAATCAAGAAAGGTGCAGAAGATGAAGTTTCCACCGTGTTCAAAAATACCGTCGAAGATGCCTTTGCCTATGCTATGGTAAGCGATACCCAACAGATGGACACCACCAAAGGCACCTTGTTCGGGGCGTACAATGCCGTGACAGGCTACTACCAAAATGTACGCAGTTATAAAGATGATGAAGCCAAATTACAGAGCATTGTCATGGGTGGAACGGCTCAACTTAAATCACAGAAGGCATTTGAACTATGTACCGCCTTTGCAACGGACGGAACGGAAATCTTTAACCTTAATTAAATAATCATAGGCGACCGCTTTTGCAGGTGGTCGCCTATTTAAAAACAACAATCATGGCAAATTGGTGCAGTAATGTGGTTTGGTTTGAAGCAAATGAAGCCACCATAAAAGAGATAAAGAACATGTTTTTGCAAATGGCAGAAAAGGAGAAAGAGACGAATTGCGGGCAGTTGCCCACATTCGTAAAGGAAGACAGGGATTGGTTTTTTGACATCCGTTGGGAAGAAGAAGATGTCCTCTATTACGAGACACGATGGTGTCCCAATATCGAGGTCGTACAAAAAATATCCGAACATTTCGGGGTCGGTTTTACGATGGAATATGAAGAAACAGGATGCCTAGTATATGGCAAGGCAACCTTTACAGAGGGCATACTTATAGACACCTACTTGGCTTGTGACGATTTTCAAGCCTATCGCTACAACGAGGAAACAGATACCTATCACTTTGAGGGAGAAACCTATGAAAGTGATTGCAAGATATTGGAAATCCTATTGGAACGAAAAACAGCACTCTTATGAAAGTAACGGATTTAAACGGTTGCCCTATTGAGGTAATAGACCTTGATGAAGCCATTGGGATAACTGCCCAATACAAAGCATATAGGCATGAGGAAAAAAGATACTCCGATTTTGACAAAAAACTACGTGCCTATTGGACGGATATGTACGAGAAGCTAACAGCCATAAAAGAACGATTAAACAACAATTAAAATTTTAGAACAATGAACACAAATTTTTTCAATCAGATACAGCAGTTGGACTTTACAGGAGTATTGCAACTGAACATTTCAAAAGGAATAGAAAACAACCTAATTGTAACGGTATTGCTCAACAACGAACAATGCGGAGATAATGCCAAAAACGGTATTCCTCCATTGACATTTAACGCCACACCCCAAGAGTTTGACGAAGGATTTTTTGAGCAGATAACAACACCTATACAAAAGGTATCGGGCTTAATGGTGGATATGGAAAAGTTCCTAAAACAATTGGAAGAAGCCAAAAAGCAATCGGCAATGGAGAAAGAGAAAGCCGAGAAAGCGAAAAAGGAAAAGGAAGCCAAAGACAAAAAGTTTAAAGATGGTATGGCAAAGGCGGACGAACTCGAAAGAGAGGGCAAATTCCGTGAAGCGTGGACGAAAGTACCCGAAACAGCCGACTATCCCGAAAAAGCGGACGAGATACGAAAACGCAAAAAGGAACTGTCCGACCAATTTTCCTCAACTGGTCTATTCGCAACAGAACAGGAACAACCTATTTAATTTAAAAATCAAAAACTATGTTATTAGCAACGCAATTAGAAAGGGTATTTATACTCAAGGATAAAGGACAGGACATCAGACTGACCGACCCCGAACCATATTGGAGTGTGGAAGCCGTATTGAACTTTTACGCCAATACATACCCCATACTGACAACCTCAAAAGTATCTGCACCACAAATCAAAGACGATGCAGTCGAGTACAGATTTGAAAGTGTTATGGGTACGAAAGGTTAAACCAAAATTTTAAAAAGATGAATTATGCAACGCAACATTATATCGGGAACTATCAGCCTACCCGAACAAAAAAGACAAAGGCAGTTGCACCAACAATTGGGCGAGTTCGCCAATTGGATGCAAAGACCAAAGGACGCAAACGAAGTGCAGAAAGACAAGCGGAAATCCGTACCGATAGCAATGCTGCCAATGGTTTTCTAAGATGTTCATTCCTGCCAAAACTGCAAGAAACCCAAACCGTACAGGCTTGTAAGAAATCCGAAAAAACGGAAAGGGATTTTTATCAGTCCCTTTCCAAATTGTCAGAGCACTACGGCATACAACCCATACAGTCCAGGCAATACGGCTATCCCTACAATATGGCATTGGCTTTGTATGATACACAAGAGCAATTAAGGAACAAGGTAAGGGATTGGGAAGAAATACGTTTGATACAGGATAGTAAGAAAGCTTATTTCACAAGCGAGGAACGGTACAGCACAGGTTCAACCCTGTATTACATTCCCGTTATACCGCTATACCGATTGTCCAAAAATCCGAAGCGTAAACAAGCCGTACAGTTATTGCAGTCGGTATGTTCGTACCTCTACCACACAGCCAACATTCCCTATTATCGGCAGGAATGTAGTTATCTGTATTGGATATATGAAATGGTATCGGAGTGGGTTTTATGTGACGATGAAGCTGAAGAAACACCCATTTATATCAGCGAAATAAAACAGGCAGAACAAATTGGCGAGTTTATGGAAAAAAAGATTTACAGCCACTACAATTTGAGCCGATTTAAAGAGCGATTGAACGGCATTAAAATCAAGGACAGTTTCGACCATGATTGTTTTAAGTTGGCGTGTGAAGCTTTTGCCCTTTACGAGGAGTTTCCGAACAAAACCGTTTACAATAATGCCCGACCAAATGGAGAAGCAGATGAAGACGATATGGAAAACATTGTATCAATGGACAAATACGTTTCCTTTTGTGCCGATGCCAAAGGCTTACTGTTTCAAGCGTTGTTCGACAGCGTAAACACCGAGTTGCAGGAATGTGGACAGATGGAAGAACCTATCATTTTGAAACGTTTTGATGGTAGCGATATTACAAGCATTACCCTCGATTTTGAAAACCGTGTGTTTGGCTTGATTGAAGAACTGATATACATATTGAACAACCTTTAAAGACAGGAACGATGAAAGATATAACGCAAAATTTCGGAACACTTTACCACCCTTTATCGGCATTGGTATTTTACCAGACCAAAGGGAGCAGTAAATCTACCTATGTAGAGCATTTTGATATGGACAGGAACGGTAGTCCTATCAATGCCCATCCCCTCACAGAAAGGGAAGCGAAAGTATTGGCAAAAGCATTCAACACCGACAAAGAAAAGAACAAGGCATTTTTGAAATCCAAAAGCATTCTGCCGACCAACATTTTGCATATCAATTCGAGCGAAAACGGTTCGGTACTTTGGTACACCAAAGCAAGGAAAACTAAAATGTTTTTTATCGAAAGCCTTGACATACCTAGGGGAATGGCAGAAGCACCTGCAATGCTTTGGTATGCCAACAAACAGAATCTTATGGTTTTTGCCCTTGCAACAGACCGCAGACCTACCGAGAAAACCGCATTGTATCACGCACCTTTTTTCAACGTGTATGAAGGTGGTAATGTATGTATGGGAACGGTAGATGTGAACATCAAAAATTCTGCTTCGATAGAAGAATTTACAACCGCTTGGGAAGATTATTTTTTTAACAGCTATTTCAGTCATTTAATGGAAGACCATAACCCTATAAAAGGCAATTGTGTAAGCCTTTGGAAAAAGCTGATACAAACAGGCGAAGCCTTTCCAAAAGAGGTATTGAAAAAAAATAGCAGAACACTTAAAAACCTACTTCTATGAATACCGAAAAAACAAAAGTCCATTTTACGGACAATCATCTGATAAATCCCACCAACCCGATTGCCGTCAATGTTATTGGTGCAGGTGGCACAGGCTCAAAATTGATAATTGCTTTACTTGAAATGAACCATAGCTTAATTGAATTGGGACACGCTGGATTGTTTGTCCGCCTTTGGGACGATGATGTAATTACCAACGCCAATTTGGGCAGACAGCGTTTTGCAGAGTGCGAAACAGGATTGTACAAATCCGTTGCATTGATAAACCGTGCTAACCGATGGGCAGGGACTAACTGGAAAGCCGAAAGCCGAAAATTTGAAAAAGACAGTTTAGATAGGTTGCCCGATAACGCGGGAGCAAGTATTTATATTTCCTGTGTGGACAGCGTAAAGTCAAGGTTTGAGATTGCGGATATACTGGGCAGGTTGAGCAACGGCAAAGCCTATTCCAACCGTCCACGCTATTGGTTAGATTTTGGCAACAACCAACATACAGGGCAAGTGCTGTTATCTACTATCGGTACTATCAAACAACCCAACTCCCAAAAATACGAAACGGTGGCAAGCCTGCCAATGGTTACCGAAGAATTTGGCGAATTGCTGAAGCAATCCGAACATCAGGACAACACCCCGAGCTGTTCATTGGCAGAAGCCTTGGAAAAACAGGATTTGTATATTAATTCCTCTTTGACCCAAATGGGATGTTCTTTATTATGGGGCTTGTTTCGCAATGGTATGACCCCATATAGGGGATTTTTCCACAACCTAAAGGACTTCCGTACCCATCCCATAAAAGTCGCTTGACTAGACCCCGATAGGAGCCATCGGGGCGGGCGGCAAAAAGACAGACCCATCCGATGGTCGGGACAGTCTTTTTGCATCAAATCGGTGCAACCACTTTGACAAAATGCGCTTCCCCACAATTCCTTTCTTTACATTTTACCAAACAGGTTGCGACATTTTTGGTAGGATATTCATTATCCTATCTTTTGTTTTTGGACAGACTTCTTTTCTTTCCACATAAGCGACCAAAGAAAAGAAGCAAAAGAAAGCCGCTTTTAACTAATCATTTTTATTGTTTTTTTTAAGACAATCTTCGCTTTACTTCATCCATATCATTGCTGAGCCTTTGAAACATTTGCTCCAAGCTTAAAGCCGACGCAGCTTCCTGTTTACTGTCATCCCTTCCAATATGGGCAACATACTCCCAAATCTCCAAGATGTCAGAGAGTTTAATATCATAGGGGCTATAAATAACGTTGTCCGATGCTACGGTAAAAGAATCTGGATTTTTTTTGTTCAGTCGTTTATAGGTAATCCCCTCGCTAACCGTAATTAAAATATAGGTCTTATCAATTCTTACTTCACCCAGATTCTCTATATATTTTCCAATTACAAAAGTCTTATTGTTATGTGGTGGCATAGAATCACCGTCTATGGGAAAAGCCCTGAATTTACCAGTACCCAAAAAAGGTAATGTCAGCTGTTGCAGGCCTTCTATAAATTCTGCATCGGCATAACCGGTGAGATAACCCGCCTGGGCTTTATGAGGCACAATTTCTATTAAATTGTTTCCCTCACGATCCACAGCAATAGGTAGCACAATCCTGTTATCTTCGAGCCGCATTAAATTTTCAATGGAGATTTTTCTTAAATCAACGGTTAGTAGTAAATCAATACTGATATAATAATACCGTGAAATGATCAATAGCGTTTCTGCTGGCGGTGTGTTCTTTCCATATTCATATTTCTTATAACGGTCAACGGGTAAATTCATACCGTCAGCCACTTCCTGCTGGGACAAGTTTCGCTTGCTTCTTAGCCACTTAAGATTATCAGCAATGTACAACATGTGTTAAAGGGATTTTAAGTCACTACAAATATAGTCACTACAGGGATTTAAAGTCCTAATTTTGGAAATATATATTTCAACCTAAAATATTCAAGATAACATGATACGTGCCATCGTACATATGGATTTGGACACATTTTTTGTATCCTGCGCAAGGCTACAAAACCCTCAGTTAAATGGGATTCCCTTAATTGTTGGTGGTGGCGAAAGAGGTGTTGTGGCGTCGTGTTCCTATGAGGCAAGATATTTTGGGGTTCGCTCGGCAATGCCCATCAGGATGGCTATGCAGCTTTGCCCGCAGGCAAAAATCATAAAAGGTGATATGGAATTGTTCTCCAACAAATCCCATGAAGTCACACAGATTATTGAAGAGAATGCACCACTGGTTGAAAAAGCAAGCATTGACGAATTCTATCTGGACATTTCGGGTATGGATAAATTTTACGGTTGCTATAAATGGACAAACGAACTCTCTCATAGCATTACCAAAGAAACAGGACTGCCCATAAGTTTTGCTTTATCGGTAAATAAAACAGTTTCTAAAATTGCCACGGGTGAAGGAAAGCCAAAAGGGAACTTGGAGATTCCGCAAAACATGGTACAGCCATTCCTTAACCCCCTTTCCATTCGTAAAATTCCAATGGTTGGTGAAGTCACATTTAACCTGCTCTCCAGACTGGGTATCCGGAATATAGAAAAACTATCGGAAACACCTGCTGAAGTATTACAGAGCCTCATTGGTAAAAATGGACTGGAATTGTGGAAAAAAGCCAATGGTATTGACCATTCGCCTGTTGAACCCTATAGGGAAAGAAAATCCCTTTCTACGGAACACACTTATCTACAGGATACCATGGATATTAAAAAAGTGGAATCATTGATTTTGGGAATGGTTGAAAAATTGGCCTATCAGGCACGGCGTGAAGGGTGGTTGGTCTCAACATTGTCCGTAAAATTACGGTATGCCAATTTTGATACCGAAAATCAACAAAGAAAAATAGCCTATACCTCCTGTGACCATATCTTGGCAAAAACGGCACTGGAATTATTCAATAAATTGTACAACCGCCGCATGAGGATTAGACTGGTTGGTATAACATTTACCGGTTTGGTCAGGGGAACCTATCAGATCAACATGTTCGAGGATACTGAAGAGATGATGGCATTATACCAAACGATGGACAAAATTAAGAACCGATTTGGCTTTGATGCCGTCACAAGATGCGGGGGAAGAACCCTTAAATCAAAAGCAGCAAACATTATTTCAAATCCGCGGGCCCAATTTATTAACCCTACGTACTGAATAATGTACCTGAACTGTCATTCTTTCCATTCACTCCGTTACGGAACAATTCCACTAAACGAACTGGTGGAACAGGCTGCACTATTTGGTGTAACGGCAATGGCACTCACGGACATTAATACGGTAACGGGAATTTATGGTTTTATAAAGAGTTGCAAAGCTTTTAACATAAAACCTTTGGTCGGCATTGATTTCCGTAACAGCTCCAGACAGCTCTATGTGGGACTGGCAAAAAACAGTGCCGGAATAGCCGAGATGAACCGACTGCTGACCAAACATAATTTTGAAAATAGCCTGCTCCCCTATCAGGCACCTTGTTTTGAAAATACCTTTGTCATCTATCCATTCGATAATGTTCCTGACCAGCTGAGGGAAAATGAATTTATCGGCATTACCGCAGAACAGCTATCCAAGCTGTACAACCCTGCGTGGAAAGACAGGATCAATAAAATGGTGGTACTGCAAAGCGTTACCTATAGAACAAAAAAGGAATTTAATTTGCATAAGATACTTAGGGCAATCGACCTGAATATTATTGGCACCAAGTTAACGGAGGCTGATCATTGCAAAATTTCAGAGGTCATGCTGCCAGTAGATAACCTTATTGCCAAATTCAGTGACTACCCGATTATTATCCAAAACACCAAGGAAATAATAGCCCAATGTGATTTCCAATATGATTTCGGTACCCCAAAAAACAAAAAGCATTACACCGCAAACAAACAGGACGATATGGCATTGCTTACCAAACTGGCTTACGAGGGAATGGTCCGCAGATATGGTGCTGACAATAAGGAAGCCTTGCAAAGGGTTGAAAAAGAACTCAGGGTAATTGATGGCCTGGAATTTAGCGGTTATTTTCTAATCACATGGGATATTGTCCAATACAGCATCGGTCAGGGGTTCCTTCACATCGGTCGTGGCAGTGGCGCCAATAGTATTATCGCTTATTGCCTTGATATTACGGACATATGCCCACTGGAACTCGATTTGTATTTCGAGCGTTTTTTAAACCTCAACCGCAAAACACCCCCCGATTTTGATATTGACTGGTCCTGGCGTGAGCGTGATACCATTTTAGAATACATATTCACTAGATATGGAGCCGACCACGTGGCTTTTTGCGGTACAAACGTAGAGTTCAAATACCGTTCCATTTTCCGTGAAGTGGGCAAAGTCTTTGGACTGCCAAAGGAGGAACTGGACGAATTGGCAAAGAACCCGATGAAGCAGCATCACAAAAATAAAGTGGTCAAAATGGTTCAGCATTACGGCATGATGCTTGAAAAATACCCTAACCAGCGCAGTATGCATTCCTGTGGCATTATCATTTCCGAAAAGCCAATTACCAATTATTCCGCTTTGGAAATGCCTCCCAAAGGCTTTCCCATTGTGCAGTTCGATATGCATGTGGCGGAGGAAATTGGCTTTGACAAATTCGATATTTTAAGCCAGCGTGGTATCGGTCATATTGACGATGCCGTAAAACTGATCAAAAAAAACCGGGGAATTGATGTCGATATCCGGGACACTTCCATTTCAAAAGACGAGAAAACTTGCAATGAACTTTTAAGCCAAGGTAAAACCATTGGCTGTTTTTATATCGAAAGTCCTGCCATGAGGGGGTTGTTGAGAAGGTTGAAATGCGACAATTACAAGGTCTTGGTTGCTGCTTCATCCATTATCCGTCCCGGGGTGGCACAATCCGGGATGATGAAAGAGTATATTTTTCGGCACAACTATCCCGACCGTTTTGAATATTTCCACGAAGTTTTCAAGGAACAGTTGGGCGAAACCTATGGTATCATGGTCTATCAAGAAGACGTAATTAAAATTGCACTGCATTATGGCGGATTGCCTGCTGCTGATGGCGATATTCTTAGACGTGCCATGAGTGGCAAAGGGCGTTCCAAAGCAGCGTTGCAGAAAGTAAAAGAGAACTTTTTTGCTTCCTGTGCGAGACAAGGGCATCCATTGGAATTAAGTCAGGAAATTTACAGGCAGATCGAATCCTTTGCTGGATATTCCTTTTGCAAGGCACACTCGGCATCCTATGCAGTGGAAAGTTACCAAAGCCTTTATCTGAAAGCCTATTATCCCATTGAGTTCATGACGGCAGTAATCAATAATTTTGGTGGTTTTTACCGCACTGAAGTCTATGTGCATGAGGCACGGATGTCAGGGGCGAAAATCCATAATCCATGTGTCAATAAAAGTGATGTGCAGACCAATGTAGCAGGCCGAAATATTTATCTGGGGTTTCAGCATTTAAAAAGCCTGCAATCCCAAATAGCGGAATTGATTGTAAGTGAAAGGGAGGAAAATGGTCCATATCAATCACTTGAAGATTTTATCAATCGTGTCCCTATCGGAATTGAAGGCATACAGACCTTGATTTTCATTAATGCCTTTCGCTTTACCGGTAAGCAGAAAAACGAATTGCTGATTATTGCACGGTTGATTTTAATCAATTTCAGACCGGAGAACCGCAATCTCCTATTGCTTCAGGAACCTGTAAAAAAGTATAAATTGCCTGTACTGGAACGTTCCCCATTTGAGGACGCTTTTGATGAAATTGAGCTCCTTGATTTTCCTGTTTCCGTTACTCCCTTTAATTTATTGAAGACTTCTTTCCGTGGGGACGTCATGGCTAAGGACCTGACCAAACACCACAAAAAAACAGTAAGGATGCTTGCCTATCTGATTTCAAGGAAACACGTTCCCACCAAACGGGGCGATATGTATTTTGGGACTTGGATTGATAGTGAAGGGGAATTTTTCGACACGGCCCATTTTGCCGATTGCCTGCGCAATTACCCTTTTCAGGGTGGTGGCTGTTATCTGTTGCAAGGTAAAGTAGAAGTGGATTATCATTTTCCGACCATTACCATATCAAAAATGGTAAAGATGCCCTTTATTGCCGACCCCCGTTATTCTGCTACCGATGAAAGAAGATTCCATACACAACAACTAATCCGCGAAGATGTGAGTATGACACATCGGAAACCTTATCCACAGGAACATGAATACCATATGCCACGCTACAAAATGGCACAATAATAAACAAAAGTTCGGCAATCACTTTGCCAAAATGTATCGCCCCACAATGCCCTCATATTGGCCTGAAACAGCTACATCAATTGCGATTCACATAGACCCATCTAATAATTTAGATTTAATAGCTCCCTATGGATTGAATGATTTTTTCAACTTAATCATCAGACCAACTCCTGAATTCAATACGGAAATAGTAGAAAAAAGATTGGTAGATAAACGATGGCAAACAGAATGGGAAAAACTTGAGTATATAAAAAATATTAGTATGGTATCGGTGTTAAATTTTAAGGTTGGGTGTAGGGTGCCTGGCTATTTCCTGTTCCTGTTGTAACTTTTTCTTATCCTTTTCCACTCTGGTGGATGTCCATAAACATAACAATCCAATTATAATCAACAGATAAGCGACCCACTTACCAATGCGTTCCAAAAAACGTACAAATACGGATTTTTCATAGCTGGAGAATCCTTCAAGACCTGCAACGCTCCGTCTGTAAAACTTCCTTCTGTTTATCCAATACCGTAACCCAATGCCGATTACCAAAGCTATTATGCCCAGCAATAATGATGGCTTATCCATGCTTTAATTTTTAAATGGCTCTAAATGAGAGCGTTTGATTAGTAAAAATAAATAAATTCGTTAAAAAATGAAAGAAAATGATTAAAAATGAAAACCGACCCCAAGGAGTTACCTCTGGTCGGTTTCTGTTATTTCTAATGTGATTCATCAGGATTAATCACTACTGTTAAACTGAAAATCCAATTGTTTTTCATTTCCAAAATTATCAGAAATCCATACCGTAAAGAATTGTGAAACAGCGGAATGGGAAGTATAATACAGCCTAAATTGCTCCGAATCCAACGGATATGAATCATTGGGCAGGTACGGTGGTTCATCGTAATACTTCAAAATCCCAGTGCCATCATATTGAAAATAACGGATGTAATAGTGGGTGTTATTATAATTGCCCGTTCGCTGTAGTGTTATCCTTATCTCCACAGTTTGCCCATTGGCTATTTCTTCAGGAACTGGCATCACTTTCACTTCAAAAGGAAAATCGTTCTGTATTTCCAACGGATCCTTATCACAGGATGCTATGGAACTAACTAAGACTGCTAGTAATCCTATCCTACATTTATTTAAAATTGTTATCATCATTTTTATGTTTTAAAAATTAAACCTTAACCCCACTCCTACTGACGGACGGAATTGTTTCAAATCACTACCCCATAAGACTTTTGTACGCCCTTGCAAAAGCAGGACAACACGGTCGGACAGATATGTTTCCAAAGACAGTCTTGCGCCAATACCATAAATGAAGTTGTCCTCACTCACTATTTTCGCTCCGTCATACAACACGGCTTCGCCACGGTTGATGCTTTCGTAACCGACTATGCCTGTTATTCCGAAGTTTAGCGTAATGTTCTTACGGGCATCACCCAACAGGAAGAAACTGTAACCGCCCTCGGCAGTATAAGTTTCCTGCGGGATGCGAAGGTCTTTGTAGTCGTGGTATTGATGCGTATATTCCAACGCCCAAAGCTGGTAATTACCATTTTTACCGTTTACGGTCATACCGAGATTGATATAATAATCGTTATCGATTTTGTCATTGGATAATATGCCTGCGCTTATTTCCAATCCTTTCTGTTTTGGGAGCATTCTTTGCGCCTGTGCGAATGTGATGGCCATCAGGATGAGCATCACGGTATAGATATACTTTTTCATTTTATTGCTGTCGCTTTTAAAGACTATTAAATTTTCAGGTGCATATCGTTAATCAAACGAGCTCTTATCAAATCGGAATTTTCCACCTGAAGCGTTTGATGCCTGCCGCCGTTCTTCTCGAAAATCTCTATCAGGAGAACCTTATCATCGGCAATGGTAAACTGGTCTAACAGGAACACATTTTGTTCAGTGGTTTTTCCGCCAATCTCGTCCCATGGTTTATAAGTTCTTAATGGTATCATCGGGCGTTCCTGTACTACTGTACGTTTGGCTACCTTTTTATCCACTACCTTGAAATTGATAAAATCAACCTGGAAAGGTACATTGGTACGGTTTCTCAATTCCGTATGGAAATAGTATTTACCGTTATGGATATAAATGCCTTTGAGGATAAACTGAATGCCAAAACTTTTGGCACCGATATGCTTGACAATGCGTTTGTCCTTTTTATAAATGGTTTCCAGTAGCAAGCCTGCCAGAGATGGCGAGCTGTTCCCCAACTCTTCAAAAAGTACGTCATTCCCATTGGCTTTGTCCACAGCCTTTTGCATCGTCAGCAGGTCATAGCTCAACACTTCCGGATAGGGACTGTAATACACATTGAAGCTGTAAAAGCGTCCGTCATTGGTAATGACCGAAAAATTGGTTTCGGGTTCAAAATCCCTTACCGATGCTTTTACACGCAGTACGTTTTCCGCATCTTCCGCTTTTCCAGCAATCAGATACTCACTGCCCAAATCCACGTAACGGATAGCGGTCGGGAAAATCAGGTGGGAAGTCTTATCATAGGTAACTTCCATTTTATATGGTTCTATCTTGCCCAATGCAAGCGGTGTTTTTACACTATCCTGTGCAAAAGATGGTGCGGCAAAGCCGACTATCAGGGCAAATGCCCAAAGGGTTTTTAAATGATTTTTCATTGTTTAAATTATTTCTGTTCAACATTATTTTTTGGATACGAGGAAGACCTGATGCCCTGCTTTTAGGGTAACTTTTGGTGTCCTTACTTTCTTGGAGAAATAGCCCGAAATACCCTGTACCACACCGCGGCTAAGGTCTGCGGCAACCTGCTGTCCTGCCGATTGGGTGAGCATCAGGCTTGTACCGGATTGTTGGCTCATATTGCCCGCCATTTCAGTTAGGGCATTCATTTCGGGAGAGTATGGTACATATAAACCCTGCTGACCGTCCAGGTCATAAATCGTAATATCCACGGGGATGATATTGCCTTCCAATTCTATGGAAGTAACTTTAAGCTGTAAACGCCCTGTTTGAAACTTCCCGATTGCCGTCAAAATTGTTCCCTGCGGAATGATGTGGTTAGGCGTTTGGGCTGGCTCCAATAAACGTAAGCGCACACCACTTTCACCGATAACTGTCTGTGATTCGTGTAGACAGGCTTTCACACTATTTTTGGGCTGCACCGCTTGCTCAACGGAACCGGCAGTATAAAACCCTCGGTTTCTTGTTTCTCTCCAGCTTGCTAAAAAGGCACTATCGGTAGGTTCACGGTAAAGGGCTGATACGTTGCTCTTTTTTGCAGTAGTGAATGCCACAAAATGCTCTCTCTGTGTAGAGGGTGTGGAAACAGGAACAGAACCATTGGCAAGTGTAACTTCTCCAGTATTTGTACCTGTAGGAAGATATTTTGCCGCCATCTGATAGGATTTTTCCATCAAAGCCAATTGGTCATCTACTGTTACGGCCTTTGGTACCTCTTTTTCTGCCAATTGCTCTTTCAGCTCGTCTAATTGCTTACGGAGTTCCTGCGTTTCGGCATTATCGTCCTGATAAAAGGTGCCTAAAGTGCTTTGTGCATTGCGGTAACTGTTCAAAGCTGGATTATTATGTTTTGTGGATCCACTGCCACCGCTTAATGTTTCTTCCTCTTTAGTTAGCTCTTCTCCTGGCTCTCCTTTTTCATTCGTATTCCAATAATCAGATAACGTTGTCAAGGTATTCCGTTTTTCCTGGGCCTTACGTTCCAGCATTTCCTGCTCGTATGCCTTGCCTTTATCGGCAGGCATTCCATCTCCGGTCGGCTCCGGTACCTCATCGTTCAATCCAATCTTTTCGATTTCCTTCTTATCAGAAGACGGTTTAAAAATTAAGTACATACAACCAAGGAATACGACAACCATCAATCCAAAGATGACTGGCTTTTTAAGACGTTCCTTATTGTTCTGCTTTTCATCAAGCAGATTGGAGGCATTGTTTTGGCTACTTTCCTCCACGAGGAAGCTGACCTTTTTTTCATTCTCTTTCATCTATTCTATTTTTATTTGTTTTTAAATTTTTTAATACTGGGTTTTCAATTGGCTCGATGGCCATACCTTTTTGAGAGGTTCCTGCATCGTCCCATATTTTAACAATGACCGTAGCGGTAAGCAGCAGATAGATTACAAAAAAGTACAGGGCATACCTGTGTTGTTTCCCTACAGGCAATCCCTGCCAGCGCTTGTCCTGTTTATCCAACCATTTGTCAATATTGGTTTTTAACTTTTTCATACCTTAAACTATTTTTGTGTTTTTAGAATCTGAAACGCTTACCGTGGGGAACGACCTTTTGCTTTGGGGTATCACTGACCATTGCGATTGCTTCATTTGCTTTTGGCACAGTGGTTACAGAACGGTCTGTTAATTCTGAATGCTTTAGTAATTGCCCAAAACGGTCTTTTTTGGTGATCTCCATTTTTT
>SWCD01011287.1_pt1 | contig 20806 bp, 13 predicted proteins | sample 4693011 | NCBI WGS metagenome assembly SWCD01 (sample SAMN10267278, study PRJNA491770) | bioreactor metagenome | isolation source: DHS bioreactor inoculated with marine | place: Japan: Omine Ridge, Nankai Trough | reverse complement strand
CAGGTTGTTATGGGCGGGGCTACCGGGATCTTGCTTCATGAGCGCCAACTCGGCATAACCAAAAATACCCGCCAGGATATTGTTAAAATCGTGGGCAATACCGCCGGCCAGAGTGCCCAGGGCTTCCAATTTTTGGCTTTGTCTCAACCTATCCTCCATCTTTACCTGATGGGTGACATCACGCCTGACCGAAACATAGCCCATGCACTTGCCAAGGGTGTCAAAAACCGGTGAGATCGTCGTCTCTTCCTGGATCAAAGCGCCATCTTTTCTTTTATTGATGAATCTCCCCCTCCAGATATCGCCTCGTTTAAGGGTTTCCCAAAGTTCTTTATAAAAAGCTTCGTCATGCTCATTGCTTTGTAAAAAGCGTGGATTCCGGCCAATTGCCTCGGTGCGCGAATACCCGGTAATCTTTTCAAAGGACGGGTTTACATATTCAATGATGCCTTTGGCATCGGTGATCACAACCTCTTCAGCGGCCTGATCAATAGCAGAGGCCAACCGTACAAGCTGCTTTTCCGACTGCTTTCTTGCCGTGATATCTCGAACAATGGCCTGGATATATCGTTGGGAATCAAACTCAACAGTATTGAGGCTTACCTCTGCATCAAAACATGATCCATCAAGGCGTTGATGCTGCCACTCAAAAAACTGTCTTTCACCCTGAACAGCCGCTGAGATCTTCTCCAGCGCCTTTTCCTTGGAGTTACGACCGTCGGGCTGGCTGGGGGGAGAAAACTTATAAGGAGGCTGGCCGACAATCTGCTCCTGAGTGCAGCCAAACATCTCCAAGGTTTGCTTATTGCAGTCGATAAAAATGTCGTCCGACATGATAAAAATGGCATCATTTGCAGAGTCAAACAGGCTTCGATAGCGCATCTCACTCAAGCGCTGTTCGGTAATATCGCGTCCTTCGGGAACTAAAAAAATGACTGTGCCCGTGTCGTCAAGAATAGGCTTCACGGAGAAATCCACATAATGGATTTCTCCGTCTTTACTGGGGTGGCTGGCATGAAAGCGGACAAATTTACCTGTGGCCGCCTCTTTTACACTCTCCTTCAGTTTTTCTTGTAACTCTTCTGAGTGGGCCCAAAAGGGAGTTTGCCAAAAAAACTGGCCAACGATCTCACTCTCTTTTTTGCCGATAAAATCCTGTGAGGTTTGGTTGGCCTCAAGAAGGACGCCATCCACCGAGAGAAGACCGCTGAACTGATAGGTGTTATTGAAGATACCCCGGTATTTTTGCTCACTCTTGCGTAGCTTATTGTAGGCTTCATTAAGGTCAGCTGTTCTTTCTTTTACCTTTGACTCTAATAGAGTTTTGGCTTTTACGACTTTTTCATGAAAAGAAAGGGCGAGGAGCACAAAAAAACCCAACAACAACACGTAAAAATAGGTGTAAATATTTCGGCATTGCCAGACTGCCTCAATCCGGCCAATTATATTACCCTCATGTACAACTTCTTCATTAAAACGTATTAATGGCACAAGTCCCATCTTTTCCAGGGCACGCTCATGCCAAGCTGCTTCATGTGCACTTGCCTCTAAAAACAACTCATCAGCATGGGTGTAGATCTTAACTGTTTTATAATTGTAATGTATGGCCGCAACATGAAGGTATTCAGCAGCGCTGGACGGATTAAAGTTCCACAGGTCAGTGGCGATAATGCGGGCATGTTCTTTCACCGCATTGCTTATTTCTAGCCGGGCATGCTTTGCATAGATGGAGACAAAGCAAATTAATAGTATCCCCAGAAGAGCGGTATGTTTTTTTGACAAAAACCTGGTGGACATCTTCTCCTCACGCGATTGTAAAAAAGAATACGTTCCCCTGAAGGATTCTCTATAATGAACCTATATTGCTGATCCTTAATGATGAATTTTAAAAAAGTATATCACACTTTCTGAGCGGAGAGATAGAAGATGAAATTATCCGTTTTCTTTTCAGGTCTTACCCTACTTCTTGTCCTTACTGCAGGACAATGTTTAGCTGTAGAGGGGTATAAACAAACTTACCACCTGCTTCTGATCGACGCTCAGGCACAAGAACCGTACACAACTTTTCGTAAAGAGCTTTACGCTGCATTGGCAGCTCGCGGATACAAAGAGGGGCAAAATCTCCAAATAACCTATTATACTCTTGGCAATTTTGAAGGAAGGGCCCAAAACATCTGGCGTATTGTCGAAAAACATAAAAAATATGACGCCATTTGCATTAGCGGCACCATAACAGGTATTGCTTTTAAAAAAATCGCTGAAGAATCCCCTGGTTTTGAGTTTATTTTCGGATGCATTACCGATCCTGTGGGCCTTGGCCTTATTGATAATTTTTCTACTCCTCCCAAGGGCAGCTTCACAGGTGTCGCCTACCCTGTAAAACCCCAGGCTCGCTTCAGGTTTTTAAAAAAGGTGCTGCCCCAGGCCAGAAAAATCGGCCTGGTAAGTGCCGATATGCCTCAATCTCAAAGTTACACGGGCTGGCTTAAAAAATTGCTCACTGAAAAAGAATTTGAGGATTTCCACGTTTCATTTCGGACAATACCTTTTGTAAAAAGTGATGCCGGGCCAATACGCATGAGCATGCTTGCCAAAAAACATATTATTGAGCTTGATTCCTCAGTTGATGTTTTCCTTGCTCCCCACGACCAAATGGGCATCTCAAAAGAGTTCCCGTCCATGGTCTACCAAACCGCGACGAAACCATTAATAGGCGTTGGCCGGGAAGATGTTATGAAAAAATGGGGGGCGACAATGACCATCACCCCCGCCTTAAAAGATCAAGCCCAAGAGGTGGCAGGCATGATTGATAAGGTCTTCCGCGGCGAGTCTGTAAAAAACATTTTGCCCCTCTGGCTCGACGCCTACGAAATTGCCTTTGACCTTGAAAAGATAAAGCATTTTGGCATCAACATTCCCCAAGAACTTTTAGATAAGGCTGGAGAGAATATTGTCCATTAATTCTCATAGCAGTTCATGATGGGCTCAACTTTCCCCTCCTCTCACTTCTCGACAGACAGGCATGCGCCACTTGCTTTATCCGGCGCCATCTCTTTCCTTGCCTATCAAAAATCTCTTCCGCAATTGCTATCTGCTTGAATATTTAAGGTTATTTTAGGCAAACCATTGATTTTCATTCTTTTTAAAGGTAGGTTCCTGGCAATCTTTAAGCATTCTTGTTTTTTGGGGGCATTTATAAGAATGAGAGGATCGCAAGGAGAGAGATATGAAAAAACATGTCCGTGACATTGTCTGGAAATGCCTGCATGAGTGCCCCCAGGTAGAGCAATTAATTGTTGAACTGAACAAACTGATAGACAAGGAGGGCCCTTCTTACTGTCAAGCTGTTCTGCAATTATTGGCCCACATTGAACTGCCTGCCCAAGAGGCTGAAAAATGCTGGCAGGAAGTCTTAGAACACCGTCAAAATCTGTCTATCACAATTGGCCGCTCGGTCAGTTTGCAAACAGCAATTTGTGATTTCTTCAGCTCCATCCAAAAAGACCTTAAGCAACCTAAGGTTATTGAGCTCAAAGTTTTTGAAGATGTGGTCCGCCACTCAAACTATGATTATCTAACCGGCCTCTATAACCGCGCCACTCTCGATAATGTCTTTGCCCAGGAAATTGCTCGGGCGCGGCGTTATCACCGTGAACTTTCCCTGCTCTTTCTTGACCTGGATAATTTCAAAAATATTAACGATACATTTGGCCACCAGGTCGGCGACATCGTCCTTCAAGAAGTTGGCGCCGTTCTCAGCATTGAAAAAAGGCTGGAAGATACAGCAGGCAGGTATGGCGGTGAGGAGTTCATCGTCATTTTACCGGACACCTGTAAGCTGGATGCCTATATTTTCGCTGACCGTATCCGCCAACGCATTGAAAAGCTAGAAATTCCCCATGGCGGTCAGATCATCAAGGTGACAGTAAGCGGCGGCTTGGCTTCCTGGCCTGGTGATGCCTCAGAGAAGGCAACCCTCATTGCCTGTGCCGACCAGGCACTTTATAAGGCAAAAAATGAAGGGAAGAATCTCATTTCCCTCTATGGTGCAGAAAAAAGACAATTCGCTCGTATTGATTTCTCCAAGGCCTTGGATATTACGATTTTACAACCTGGAGAGAGTAATAAGCTCACAGCTATGGGTAAGAATTTATCCCTTGGCGGTGTTTTACTTGAAAGTGAAAGGGAAATTGCCATGGGCAGCCAGCTTAAACTCCATGCCCATTTTGGCAGCAGTATCCCCAATCTCATATTTCAAGGGCAGGTCAACAGGCTTGAGCGATTGGAAGATAAAAAATACGAGATTGGCGTCACTTTCTTTCAGCAAAATGGTACCAATACCAAGGCCCTGGCGACCTATATTGTTGAAAACCTGAAAACACGGGGCCAAACCTGCTCACAAACAGACCATGTTCTTCAGGCCATCATGCCGCAAACCTGAACCTGGCCTGCAGAACATGATTTGCTACAGCCCATAAAAAAAACCTAAGGCAAGAAACTGCCTTAGGTTTTTTTATTACGTGGGAAAGATTTCATCACTCAATTCTAAATCTTTCATCCTCAGCAATCATCACTGGTTCATCTTGATCAGACCGAAGTTGAAAATTTGCCAGCATGCTTTGCATCTGGGCAGCCTGGCCAGACAACTCCTCTGCAGCTGCTGCACTTTCTTCCGCATTTGATGTGTTCTGCTGGGTTACCTGGTCAATGTGATCAAGCCCTTCGGTGATTTGATCAATTCCACTTGCCTGATCCATGCTTGCTGCTGAAATGTCTCGCACCAGGTGATTGGCTTTTTTGATGCCTTCGACAATTTCTTCCAGCACCGTTGCTGTTGCAGAGGCAATTTCACTGCCATTTTGGGCCTTTGCCACAGACCTTTCAATAAGCTCGGATGTTTCACTGGCAGCCTTTGCACTTCTGGCCGACAAATTACGCACCTCCTCGGCCACCACCGCAAAGCCCTTGCCATGGCGCCCTGCCCGCGCCGCCTCAACAGCAGCGTTGAGGGCCAGCAAATTAGTTTGGAAGGCTATTTCATCTATAACTTTGATAATCTTGCTAATATCCTTACCAGAGCGATTTATTTCTTCCATAGCCGACACCATCTGCGACATGTGGTTGCTGCCTCGCTCTGCTGTTTCAGCTGCGGCATCGGCGTCCCTGCTTGCTTGGGCGGCATTTTCAGCGTTTTGTTTGGCTTGACTGGATATCTCAGCTATTGAGCTGTTTATCTGCTCCATGGAACTGGCCTGTTCAGCCGCACCTTGCGACAAATATTGGCTTGAAGCAGAAACATGGGAGGCATTGCCTGCTATTTCACTGCCGGCTACCTGGATCTGCGATAAAAGCTCGTTAAGGTTGTCGGTCATTTTTTGTAACGCCAAGCCCAACTGATCCTTATCAGAGGTCAACGAGACTTCAATGGCCAGATTTTTCTCGGCAATTTCACTGGCAAGAGTGGCCTTTTCCGCCAGGCCGTCGGCCATTGCATCCAAAGCATTAGCAAGCTCGCCGATTTCATCATCCCGTGCCATATTAAGACGCTTGGAAAGATCACCTTTACGGATTTCTTCAGCCAGCTCCATATCTTGCGCCAGGGGGCGGGTAATTAAATGGGCAAAAATGAAATGGATGAGGCCGCCCAGAATAAGAAGGCTGATGGCTGAAATAAGCACGACAAAAAAGATGACTCGTCCTTTTGCCTTGGCCTGCTTCTCTTTAGAAAAGGCCAATTGCTCACTGATCTGTTGGTCTAATAAAGCCAACTCCTGCTCCATGAGGTCCGGGCTCAATTTAAGACGGAGGACACCTAATCCTTCATTGTCTTGGATAATATTCGTTTCCAAGAGATAGGGAGAAGAGGGGCCGGCGCTACCAGATTCTGTGATGGCATCGCCCTGGATATCAAGGATTTCAACAACCTCTATTTCCTCATCAAGCTCAGCACTTTCCGCTAAATCATGGATGGTCTCAAAATCATAATTAAGGATCATCCCGCCCGCTGATTGGGCCACTGTATTTGCTAAAAGCTGCCCTTTGGCAAGTAAGGCATTTTTGAGTTTATCTTCGTTGTGGCGGCGCGACTCTTCAAGCTGAGAGACATAGTTGTCTGTCTGCTCATTCATTGCCTTGGTTATCTGTTTGATAATAACGCTTGATAGGACCACCTGCATTATCAAAGCGATAGCAATGGTCATTGAAACAAATTTACCAGCTAAACCAATTTTTAAATTAGCCATAGAGACATCTCAAAACTTTCGCAAATAGGGGAGAAGACTTTACTTAATTTCCAGGGCACCTTTATTTAGGAAATAATAGTTGCTATAGCCGTTAGCCTCTAAGTGGTACTGAAGCCACCTCACCTGCTTGCCAACAGCATCAAAAATCAGCAGCTGATTGTCGGCAAACTTTTTTTGCTTGAGAAGGCCGGTGATACGGTCAAGGGGAATATTACGTAACTTGGCGAGCTTAGGAATAACTTTACGCTGGAAAGGGTCACGGACATCAATGATGACACTGTCGCTGTCTTTGGCCTTGGCCTTAAACTCTGCCCAATCTATTTTTTTGGCTACAAGGTCAGATTTGGGAATAATCTTACTTTTGGGAGCAGGACTCTGATCCATGAGCGTAGCCTTATCTGGATGTGCTACTGTCCATTCAAAAATACCGGCATCATACACTAAAACATTGTCAAAGCCTGCTTTCTGGGCAGCAGCGACCGCTTTATAGCTTTTGGCACAGGTGTGGCCATTGCAATACATGGCAATGGGTGTGCTTCCCTTCTTGCTGCGAATTTTTTGGAGGTTTTTAGTAAAGGTTGCCTTGGCAACCGGATTGTGGACAGCTTTATTGATCCGGACAACCTCGTACTCAAATTTTGAACGGACATCCACAATAATTGTATTGTCATATTGGTCCGCAAGCTGATCGGTTGTAATATACTTCACGTTAGGATATTTGGCCCTGAGGGGAAAATCTTCGCCAAAACTGTAAGCTGGGCTAAGCAGGAAAAAAACCAGCGCACAAAGAATAAATTTAACTTGTTTCATGGAAAACCTCCGAGCTAATTTTCTAACGCATTGTAATAAATAGATATTTTTTCTATCTCCCTGAATGAAAAAAGGGAATCTCCCCTATTAAATAGTATAGTCATAACACTTTAAAATAGTCAAAAATCAAGATGCGCCCAGGTAAAATTACCCTCCACTTTTTACGGGCCTAAAAAATAGACTATTCTTTTTTTTGTTAGGAATCTTAGTATGTTACGGTGTGAAAATGGCAAATTGTCTCGAACTGCTATAACGGCAAATTTTTCTCAAACACGCCTTTTCCAGAGCAGTTTATAGTAAAAGAACAGGTTAGGAATTGTCCTCTTTTTTATATTACCAGCTACTGTTGCTTAACTTTACTTCAGGTCTTACGTTTTGATAATATAAGGAAAAATGCAAGAAAAGGCTTGTAGCGACTGCTCCTTTTCCGGCAGACAGCATAACCCTGAAATTTCTACGGAGGCCAAAAATGAAAACATGTAGCCTAGACGATTTTATGACCGAACTAGCCCCCTGGCTCACCAATGATCATATCAGAAAAGCCCATATCGATGAGCAGGGCCATTTTGTTCTCCATTTTCGGGACGGCATGAAAAACGTCTATAATATTGATGACTGTAACCAAGAGCATATTACAAAAATACTTGCCGACCTGAGCGCCAAGGGTATTCCCACCTCCGAATAAAGGTGCCAGGAAGCCCCCCATCTTTGACTTGATATTCCACTGTTTTTTTGAGGCAAGAATATGGACACCTCCAACCAACAAAAGGTCGTTATGACCGGTGCGACAGGCTTTGTAGGCTCGAAACTTAAGGCAGTGCTCCAAGAAAAAGGATGGCAGGTGCTCGCCTTGGGCCGGGCTGACTTGGCACAGGACGACAACACCCTCGCGCAAAAAATGGCTGGCGCCAAAGCTGTGATTAATCTGGCTGGCGCACCGGTCATTGCTCGCTGGACAGAAGCCCACAAGGTGAGGATGCGCGAAAGCCGCGTTGATCTTACAAGAAAATTGGTGGCGGCCATGGCCAAGATGACAAAGCCGCCTTCGGTGTTTATCTCCACCTCAGCCCTTGGCTACTATGCATCAACAGGAATCCATAGCGAAGAGCAGTGCGAAAAGGGTGATGGCTTTCTAGCCCATCTTGCCCAAGAGTGGGAAGAGGAGGCCAAAAAAGCAGAGGATCTCGAGATCCGCACCGTGATTTTTCGCTTTGCTGTTATCCTTGGCAAGAAGGGCGGCGCCCTGAAGAAAATGCTGCTGCCCTTTAAAATGGGCCTCGGTGGCATCATCGGTTCAGGTAAGCAGGCCTTTTCCTGGATACATGACCATGACCTTCTCATGGCCCATTTGGCTGCGTTGGAATCTGACACCTACCAAGGCATCTACAATTTAACAGCTCCGGAGCCCACAAGTAATTACACCTTCACCAAGACCCTTGGCAAAGTCCTGAGACGACCGACATTTTTCCCAGTTCCGACATTTGTGCTGAAAATTATCTTTGGGGAAGGCGCCTCTGTTTTGGCCGATGGCCAGGCAGCGGTGCCTAAGCGGGTGGGTGAAAACGGCTTTGTCTTCACCTTTCCAGATCTGGAAGAAGCACTGCGCGATTGCACAGACTGTAAAAAAAGCTCCTGAAAAGATCAGGATCGTGGTGTCTTTTTCACCCTTTTCTTGCTCTGGGCCGGAGCGAGTTCTGCCGGCAACCAGTCAAGATCCTTCTGCCGTAAAATATCATAATAGGTAAATATCCGGCTGACATATTTCACCGGCTCGGTGCCGCGGGCATAGCCGTACTTACTCTTCTTATAATACTTTTTCTCCCGAAGCAGAGGCAGGGTCTGCTCCACCCCTGACCACTTATCGGCTGGCAGTTTCAGGTCCCGGGCGATTTTCTGGGCATCACGAACATGGCCCAAGCCGATATTATAGCTGGCCAAGGCAAATTTCGTCCTGTCAGGTTCGTTTATGTGGTCCCAGTAGCCATAGAGTTTCCGTAGATATTTTACCCCTGCATGGACGTTTTTGTTTGGGTCCATGCGGTTTTTTACTCCCATTCTGCGGGCCGTGTCCCTGGTCACCTGCATGAGGCCTCGCACCCCGGTACTGCTGCGCGCCCTTGGGTTGAAATGGGACTCCTGGTAAATAATCGCGGTAATCAACCGCCAGTCAAAATCATTGGCATCAGCCTCTCTTTTAATCAGCCCGGCATAGCGCGGCAGGCGGCTGCGCAGGCGGCGATGAAAAATCTGCAGATCCACATAATCAAACTGGCTGTCATTATAGTAGCGGTTATAGATATCGTCATAGAGTCCGCTTTCTCTGGCAAATTTCAGAAACTCGTTCACCTTAGCCTTGAAACGTTTGTCTCCTTTCTTCAAGGCCCAGCCCAGTGAATGGTCGGGCCCTAAGTCAAATGCCATATCAATGTCCGGATGGTAGCGCTGGTTTAAAAGGGCAATATTCGAATCTGCCATGGTTACAGGAATTTGCCGATTTGCCACCTGGCGGATGAGTTCTTCTGTGGGCACATTACTGTGGAGGACGATCTTGATATCAATGGGTAGCTTTTCATTAAGCTCCTCAAGAATTTCCTGATAGGTGGTGCCTTGACGGACATGGATCTCCTGGCCGTAGAGATCAGCGATCCTCTCAATTTTCTTATTATTTCGATGGACAATCACCTTAGGCTGCACAGCAAGATAGGCGTCGGAAAAATCCACCGTCTTTTTGCGCTCTGAGGTGATAGAGAGCCCGGCTGCCGCCAGGTGCACCTGATCAGTGGCGATGGAGGTAAGAAGAGAGTCCCACTCTACAACTTGGGGCCTTAGGTTGACCCCGAGATAATAGCTGAAGGCCTTGACCAGGTCATACTCAAAACCCGTTGGTTCGCCACGATAATGATAAAAGCAATTGGCGTTATTGCGGGTGGCAACAACCAGTTCCCCTGCCTCTTTGATCTTGGAGAGCGTGTCTGGCGAACTCCCGCAACCGGGTAGAAAAAGGGCTAAAAAGAGGAGGCTCGCGAGGAGTTTTTTTATGGAGTTAAAAGAAAACATGGAGGGAGAAAGGAGGTGTACTTTTGTGATATGCACATCTTATTTTAAACCACCTCCACCTCTTGAACAACTCCTTTCGCTTATTGACCCTTGCCTTTGGCCGCTCTTCCCTGCTCTCATGCTGACCGTTTTACCTTTGAGAGCAGGTCCTGCAGGATAAAATAGCCTCCTGCCAAAATCTTTTTTTCATCCACAAAAAAATCAGGGGAACCGTTTTAACAAATCCACCGTTAATAGAAGCAAAGAGCCTCTTTTTTTTAATTACAACAACGGCATATGATGAAGAAACCTCTCCTTTTAACAATACTCTGCAGCCTCACAGTGGTTGCTGGCCTAGGCCTGGCAGCTCCAGCCCTCAGCGACCTGGAAGAGCTGGGCCGCCACCTATATAATGAAAAGGGGCAAGCATCCAGCAACACCGAATCTTGCACCGCCTGCCACGCGCAACACCGGCTCCTCCCTGGCTAACTAACTCCAGCCAGGTTTTCACATAAACCTTCTCATTGGCCAATGGGAAGGAGGAAGGGATGTCCTTAGGGGGGCATCCCTTTTTTTATTTCCAGTTATCTCCTCTGGCTATTCCCCCCTCTTTGCGTTATTTCTAGTTGGATCTGTTAGAAATATCCTTGAATAAACGTTTAACCACAGGAAAAACCATGAAGCACGCTATCACCCTCTCTCTTTTTCTCACCCTTCTGGCCATGGCAGGGTGTACCCAGGAAACACAAAACAAAATAGGCAGGGCTGTTCAGAACTGGACAGGTACCGACGGAGTGCTTGAAGTCTATGCCGGTGAAAAGCTGGTCAAACGCTTTTTAAAAATCGATAAGCTCACCACAGCCACCAATACAAGCGGTTCAGGATCAAGACCATACCGTTTCGGCTATGGTATTCTTGATGCCAACCTCAACGGTTCTGCAGATAAAGGGGAAAAGAAAGTCTATTTCGAGTTCAGCGATTATTCGACTTCCTATATTTTTTACGAAAATCCACAGTAAACTTTTAGCCTTTTTGGACATTGCCCTGCCCTGAGCTTTTTAAAACCTCCAAGCGTTAGCTCAGGGCAGTGCCATCTCTTTATCCGCCCACATGCCTAAAGAATTCTCCAGAACACTGCCCTCAAAAGAGCTGCCTTTGTGGCTTGTCCACACCCTCATGGTCTTAGCTGCCATTGTTGTTTCAAGCTCTTTTACAGTGGGGGAGGCCATCACCCATGGCCTAGACCCTGCCGTGCTGCTTCTTGTCCGCTACCTGGTGGCCGTGATCTGTTTGGCGCCCATGGTTTTTCTGCGCCACCGGGATTATCGGCCCAGCCTTAAACAGTTGGCAGGATATAGCCTGATTAGCGCAAGCACTGTCGGTTTTTTCTGGTGCATGTTTGAGTCCCTGCGTTACACAAGCGCCATAAATACCAGTATCATCTTTACCTTGGTGCCCGGCATATCGGGAATCTACAGTGCTCTTTTTCTGCGCGAACGCTTAGGATCACACCGCCTTTTTGCCCTCTTTTGCGGCATGGTGGGTGCACTTTGGGTTATTTTCCGGGGCGATCTGGCCCGGCTGCTCAGTCTTGATGTCAATTATGGTGACCTGCTCTTTCTGGCAGGCTGTTTTCTCATGGCTGCCTATACGCCGCTTGTTAAAACATTCCACCGCCAGGAATCAATGGTTGTTATGACCTTCTGGGTTTTAGTTACCGGCCTGGGCTGGTTGTTCCTGCTTGCCGCCCCCCTCTTGCCAGAGGTTGACTGGCACTCCGTATCTGGTAAAGTTTGGTCCGGTATTGTCTATCTTGCCGTTTTCTCCACCATCATCACCTTTTATCTCACCCATATCGCCACCCTTTCTCTCGGCCCCACCCGGGTCATGGCCTATAGCTATTTCTACCCCGCCTTTGTGCTGCTGATTAACTGGTGCTTTGGCAAAGGTTTTCCGCCATCAATAATCCTGCCCGGCATCATTATCGTCACCCTGGCCACAGTTGTTCTCCAACACGGTGCCGGTGCTTCTGAAAATATCTCAAACTAGCCTTACTTCCAGCTCCTTCTTTATTGTATACTGTTAATTGTCGGCTTTTTTGTTTGACTGCCTGCACCCTCAAACCAGTATGGAGGATCAGCTCAATGATGCGGCTAAAGACTCATTTGTTCTTAGGGATTTTCGTCCTGGCTCTTTCCAACCCAGTAGCCAATGCCAAAGAACTCCTTGCCATTAAGACTTCCACAGAGCCCGTTATTGACGGCCTGGCCAGCGAGGCTATCTGGGAAAAAGCTACTCCTTTATCCGTATACGATACGATTGCCGACATCAACATCACCTTGAAAGCTGCCTATAACAAAGATAAAATCTTTATCCTGGCAACCTTCAAGGATGCTGATGAAAACCGTGAACATCGAACCTTGATCTGGGACAACCAGCTTAAGGCCTACCAAAATGGGCCGGAGAGAGAAGACGTTTTCGTCCTCAAATGGAGCATGACCGACCACCCCACCCAACTAACCCTGCAAGATGATGCTCCTTATTTTGCCGATATCTGGTTCTGGAAGGCAATGCGCACCGACCATGCCGGTTATGCTGATGACAAGATGCATATTTACACTGCCAGCAAATCGAAAAAATCCAAGGCCATGGTCTCCAAAAAGGGCCGCATTTTCTATTTAACCCGCAAGGGCGATGCAGGAAAAGCAGCTTACAGCTCTAACCTGGTGCGCGGCATGCAGGGTGACAGGATAAGAAAATATAATTGGAATATGCCTGAGGGAAGCAGGGCGGATATTAGAGCAAAAGGTGTCTGGCAAAACGGGAGCTGGACCATTGAGTTTGGCCGCAAGCTCAACACCGGTAATGGGGACGATATCCAATTTGAAGTTGGCCAAAAATATCCGTTCGGCGTGTCACGCTACGAAATTGCCGGTCGCTCCCCAGAACCCATGAGCCAACAGCCTCTCTACGGTGTGGGTGAGGTTGGTGAGATAATTATGCTGCTTTTCAAATGATACCGTGCGTTTGCTCAACTATTAAACGAAGCCTCTTCATTGATACGAAAACTTTCCTATAATCACCTTGGCGGCCTTGGCCTGCTTGTCCTGATCCTGCTCCAGGTTTTTCTGACCCTGCAGGCATTCAATTTATCTAAAAGTGCTTCCGACACTTTAGAAATCGTCACCGGCCCCATGGCTAGCCGCCTGAAAACGTTGTCGGAGGTCGATAAAGCCCTGAACCAGGCCTATTACCTTTTCACTCTAGATAAAAATACAGAAACAATTAGCCCAGAAGAAATTCAGGCGCCCCTTCAATCATTTGAGGATAAAATCAAACTCCTCATTAAAAAAACTACGCAGCCAGCTGAAAAAAAGGCGTTAAACAGCTGCCTTGAAGGCCTGGCAATTCTCCGGCAGGGCGCTTTCAGTATTACAGAAAATACTGGTGAACCTATAGACTACAACGATAGTCTTGCCGACCAGGTTCAGGACCAGGTAAGCAGTATGGGCACCACTCTTGCCTGGCTCCAGATTAACTGGCAAAAGCGCGGTACTGATAAACTCTTAGATCTCCATGAAGCAGAGGAGCTTCTTGATAAATTCGAGAAGAAACTCGTTGCCTTTCTAAACAGGGAGCATCTTGATGTCGCGGCCATGGTTCGGGTTATGATCTGGGCCGAAGGGGCCTTGGCCACCCTGCAGACAACAGACAGTGAGGTTGATAGAGAAAGTCGCCGAAAAATACAACAGCTCCAAGAGCAACTCACCATGCTGCGCACCAATTTGCCCCTTGTCTATTATGGTAACCAGGAAGATCCCAACATGTCACTGGTTGATGAAACCCTAACCGCCCTGACTCAGATCTGGGACAACATGCTTTTTTCCCTGGCTGATTTAAAAACCTACCAAGAGCAGCGCATAAAGAATAAGCAGTCCAACCTCCAAGAACTGTCCCTTCGCAAACGGGCCAATTTCTTTATTATTGCCAGTATAACCATTGCTGCCTGCCTGATAATCACCGTCTCCCTGCGCAGCATCTTAAACAGCAGAATTCAGGCGCTGTTATCCGGTATCGAAAAAATTTCCAAAGGAGATTTCAAGCACCGTCTGGAAATCTTCAGTAAAGATCACCTTGGCACCCTCGCAAATTCTTTTAACCAAATGGCAAACACCCTTGCTGCCAAGGATCAGCAACTACGAAAAAGTATTGAGCAGCTACGGAAAAGTAAAATGCAGCTTGGCCTTTCCCATCTTGATCTTGAAGAACGGGTTCAAGAGCGCACCACCGACCTGATGGCAGCCAACGAAGAGCTGCGCCTCATGGGTGAGGTTTTTGATCATGCCTTGGAGGGCATTATCATCATGGGTATGGATGGGAAAATAGTCAAAGTCAACCCTTCCTTTACTAACCTTACCGGCTACCCTGACTTTGAGGCCATTGGCAAAGACACGAGCTTTCTTGAGGTGGACGACCAACACCCTGCCGTTTATGAGGATATCCGCCAAGCCCTGATCGATGACAAATTCTGGGACGGTGAGGTATGGAGCAAGAGAAAGGATGGCGAAAGCGTGCCTTTCTGGACCTCCCTGTCCACCATGTTTGATGAGGAACAACAGCCTGTCGGCTACATCTGTATTTTTCATGATATCAGAAAATTAAAAGAGCAAGAGCAGCTCATCCAACACCAGGCCCTGCACGACCCACTTACCGAATTACCCAACCGCGTCCTCCTTAAAGACCGGATGGATGTGGCCATCTCTCACGCCCAGCGCAGTCAGGAAAAGCTGGCTGTTATCTTTCTTGATCTTGATAATTTCAAAACCATTAACGACAGCCTGGGCCATGACCACGGAGACGAACTTTTGAAAGAAGTGGCGGCCAGGCTCCGTAATGTTGTGCGGCCCGGCGATACGGTTTGCCGGATGGGTGGCGATGAATTTGTTGTGCTGGTGGACAATCTAGAGGCCAAGGATGGCGTACGGGTGGTTGCCAAACGTATTGAAAAAGAGCTGACCTCGGTTTTTCGAATTATGAAGCGCAACCTCTTTATCAGCGCCAGCCTCGGTATCGCCTTTTTCCCAGACGACGGAGAGGATAGCGACGCCCTGATCAAAAATGCTGACCTTGCCATGTATCAGGCCAAGAGCAAGGGTAAAAACAACACCCAGCTTTTCACGGCCGGCATGAACAAGGATGCCCTGGAACGCCTGGCCATGGAGGAAGAGATTCGTGCCGCTTTAGACACCGATCAATTCACCGTTCACCTGCAGCCTAAAATAGACATTGTCAGCATGAAAATGGTGGGCATGGAGTCCCTGGCCCGTTGGGAGAGCCCCAGCCGTGGGCTTGTCAGCCCTGTTAAGTTTATCCCGGTCTGCGAGGAGGCTGGCCTCATTATTCCCCTTGGCCGTACGATCCTCAAGGTCTCCTGCTGGCGCGGCCAAGAGCTTATCAGAAGGCACCCTGATACGCCGCTTCATATCGCCATCAACCTCTCCCTCAAGCAACTCCAACACGAAAACATCATTAATGATATCAAAGAAGCGCTGGAGGAGACCTCGATAAAGCCAGAAAATATCGAATTCGAAATTACTGAAAGCGTTTTGATGTCAAACCCGGAACGTTCCCTGAAAACCCTGCATAGCATTGCTGACATGGGCATCAAAATAGCCATTGATGACTTTGGCACCGGCTATTCATCGCTCTTCTACCTCAAGCATTTTCCGGTCTCTACCCTGAAAATTGACAAGAGTTTCATTGATGACATCACCACAGACAGCAGCAGCAGCCAGATTGTCGAAACAATAATAGCCATGGCCCAGCGCCTCAACCTCAAGGTGGTTGCCGAAGGTGTGGAGACTAAAGACCAGCTTGAACATCTGCAAACACTGGGCTGCGATATGGTCCAGGGCTTCTACTTCAGTAAGCCCTTAACCCCTGTTGAAATCCCTGATTTTCTCACCTCTTTTAACGCTCAGTAATTTCTATCTCCCTTCGACAGGCTCAGGGAACTTTTCTCCCGGACAACCGGATAACATTGGCCCGCCGGCCCCTAAGCCTGTCGAAGGGTGTTCAGATATTTCTAAATTAGGCCAGCAATTAGGCAGACAGCCCCAAACCGGTGCGTTTTTGTTTGATTCGTTCGTCAATGGCCTCAGCGGCCTTAAAGGGGTCTGGCTCAACCAGGAAACAGGCTCCCACCAGATCATCGAGGCCAGAAAGAGCCAGATTTGTGACAAGCTCGGAGCCGGTGATATTAGGCGGGTGACCAAGATGGGTGTAGATGCCCGAGGCCACACAATAGGTACCGATGGCAGCCGCCTTTTCCGAGTACCATTCCGGCGACGAACCAGCCAGCGGCAGGTCTGCGATATCAACGCCCAGCTCATTGGCAAGAAGGGCAGCAAGCTGGATGATCCGGGCATTATCCACGCAGCTTCCCATGTGGACCACAGGCGGAATGCCCAGGGCGCCGCAGATTTCCTGCAGCCCTGGCCCAGCCTGGCTGATCGCCTCCGGCACCAAGAGACCGGCTTTACCGGTGGCCGTGGTCACACAACCGGTGACCAGCACCAGGATATCCTTTTTAATCAATTCTTTCGCGAGATTGATATTACAGTAATCCTGCTGGTATTTAGGATTGTTACAACCAACTATGGCCACAGCGCCGCGAATTTTGCCTGCTTTTATGGCATCTATTAATGGCGTTAGGGTACCACCCAGGGCCGAGAGTAAGGCCTCGTTTGAAAAGCCGGTCATAAGCTCCACCGGTTCCTGGGGTATTTTCACCCGGCCCTTATCTCTCATGCTGAAACGGTCAATGGCCATCTCCACCACTTTGCGGGCCTGAGCCATGCCATTGGCCATCTCAAACTTGACGTGCTCGGCACCTGTAAATTTGGCCTTATCAGCGGTGGTCACCATCTTGGTGTGATAGCAATTACCCACCGTTACCAGGCTGGGCATGATGCACTGGTAATCAACAACAATAAGCTCCACCACGCCGGTGACAATGGCAAGCTCGGTCATCAGATGGTTGCCTGCCATGGGCACACCCTGACGCATCATAAGTTCATTACCGGTACAACAGAGGCCGGCTAGGTTAATGCCGCTTGCCCCCTTTTCTTTGGCCTTGGCAATAAGATCCGGGTCATTGACTGCCTCAACAATCTTTTCAGAGACAATGGGGTTATGACCATGGACCAGGATGTTTACCTGATCTTCTTTGAGCACACCGAGATTGGCCATGGACTTGCGCGGCGTAGGAGTACCAAAGAGGATGTCGGAAATTTCAGTGGCAATCATCGAACCGGCCCAGGCATCTGCCAGGCAGGTACGGGCGCTGTGGACCACGGTATTGACCGCGTCATTATCGCAACCCATATGGGTGCGGTGCATCATCTCGGCAATCTCCCTGTCCACGCCGCGCGGCGTCATGCCCAGGTTTTGCCAGATGTCTTTACGTTTTTGCGGCACTCGGCATAAGAAAGAAACTTCATCGCGCCTGCTGCCATAATTGCTGAAAAATTCCTCGGCTAAGTCCTTGGCAACGTCCAGGGTGTCGCGGCCTTCTTCGCTGATACCGAGCTCTCCGGCAATGCGACGGAGTTTGGCCTCGTCTTTGATTTCATAATCACTGGTCTTGCCATGGGCCACATCATAGAGGGCCTCAATACAGTCACGGCCATGGTCGGAATGACCGGCTGAACCGCCGGCAACAAAACGACCGAAGTTACGGGCGACAATAACATCGGCATCAGCACCGCACACACCGTGCTCCGCCTTTTTGCCTATGCGGCACGGCCCCATGGTACAGAGCCGACAACAGACGCCGCTCTCGCCAAACTGACAATGGGGACTTTGCTTATCAAGCCGGTCCCAGGCGGTTTCAACTCCATCCTTTTCCGCCTTGGCCAACATCTGACGGGCATCATCCCAGATTGATTTTTGCTCAATGGTTTTTATTTCCTTTGCCACTTCAACTCCTCCTTTCTCCAAAAGTCAGATTTTCTATGTACAAAATTTATAAATTTATCAACAAGTCATTCCCGCGCAGGCGGGAATGACTTGGTAGTATTGCTATGCTTTTATCAAAGGATCACTTTCAGCAACCTGCTCACAGAGATCAGCAAATTCTTCAGGAGCCTGGCTTGCCGTGGCTGCCATTAGGCCCGATATCCCAGCAATCTTCATATATCCCGCAGCATTTTCACTGTTGGCTGAACCACCGTAAAGCATGGGAGTATCCGGGGCCAAAGTCTTTAACTCTGCAACAGCCTCTACAATCCGCTCTGGGGAAGGGGAGACATCAACGCCAACAGCTTCCACCGGACCATAGACAATGATACTATTCTGCTTCTCATGGTCAGAAAGGGCTGCCAACTGAGCCCGGGCATAGGGTTGATCGACACAGACAATGGGGGTTATGCCCTCCACCAGCGCCTCATAAACCTTATTAGCGACCTCTTGGTTTGTTTCATGAAACCAGCGCCGCCGCTCTGAGTGACCGACAAGGGCGTAATCCACCAGCTCTTCAAGTTGGGCGGCAGCAACAGCGCCGGTATAGGAGCCGACGGGAAAGGAAGAGATATCCTGACTGGCAAGTAGCACATCACTCTTGCTTTCTGCAAGAATCTGACTCAGTGGAAAAAGAAAGGGAAAAGAAGGGGCAATAATGACCTTAAGGTCAGGATGGGGACGATAACGGGCAAGGAAACGGCTCAACCACTGGCGACACTCAGCCAGAGTCTTGTTAGACTTCCAGTTTGCAACCACATATCTGCTCATAGCTCACCCTATAGGAATTGTTTAAGGGGCAAGCCTACCGTATTTCTATAAGAGAGCAAAGATGATTTTATATTTCTTAGCCTGAAACGCATTACCCCACAGGTTTGTCAGTCATCAAGAGCGCCTCGGACAGTCTGAGCCAGTTCATGGAGAACAAGTGGCTTCATCATTACCCGGTAAATGCCATACTTATCCGCGGTTTTACTGTTTATCCGCTCACTGAAACCTGTGCAGATAATAATCGGTAAATCAGGGCGGACCGCCTTAACAACCTCTACCAGGTCAAGACCGGAGAGTTTCGGCATATTCATGTCAGTGATCACTAAATCATACTGCTCGGAACCGGACTTGAAAGCCTCTTTGGCTAGCACAGAATCGCTAAAGCCAGTCACAGTATAGCCCAGACTTTCCAGCATCCGTCCTTCCAGGGCAACAATACTCTCCTCATCATCAACAAGAAGAACGCGCTCGTTGCCTGTGGGAAGCTGCTTACTGCCGTGTGCTTTCTCAGCCTGAACCACATCTTCTCTCGAGATCACCGGCAGATAGATCTGAAAGGTGGTGCCCTGGCCTTCCTCGCTATACATGGAAATATTGCCGCCCATGGTGCGAATAATTCCATGGACAAGGGAGAGGCCAAGGCCGGTGCCCTCTCCTTTTTTCTTGGTGGTAAAATAAGGCTCAAAAATCCTGTCCTGGTACTCTTTCTTGATACCTTTTCCGGTATCACCTACGGTGAGTCGCAGATAGGGGCCGGGCTTAATGCCTTCCATGTTTTTGGCATCCATCTCAGCCAACTCCATCAATTTGAGGGCCACCATCAAAGTGCCGCCCTTGTCACGCATGGCATGGTAGGCATTGGTACAGAGGTTCATGACAACTTGGTGAATCTGGGAAGGATCGGCAATGACCAGAGGCTTGTCATCGGTGATATCCAGCTCAAAATTAATGGTGGTGGGAATGCTGGCCCGCAAAAGTTTAAGGGCCTCTTTGAGCACCGGCTGGATTTCCAGAGGTTGAAAATCCTGCTCCTTTTGGCGGCTGAAGGTAAGGATTTGCTCGACAAGTTCTTTAGCGCGCAGGCCTGCTTGGTGGATGTGTTCAAGATCCTTATGGGTTTCTTCATCAATGCCAGGGCGAAGAAGGCTTAGCTCGGAGAAACCGATAATGGCGGTGAGGATATTATTAAAATCGTGGGCGATACCACCTGCCAGGGTGCCGACCGCTTCCATCTTCTGGGCCTGGCGAAGCTGCTGCTCCTGTCTTTTACTCTTGGTTATATCCTTGGCGTAATGAACAAGTTTGGTTGTCTCACCTGACTGATCAATAATCGGCACCGCAGATACGGTGAAAATTTTATCGAGATTTTCGTGGGTTATCTCACTGTGATGCGCTGAGCCGTCCTTGAGAGATCGCAGTTCCGGGCAGCCCTCGCAGGCCATATTGGTACCGCGAAAAACCTCGTAGCAGTATTTCCCCACCAGATCTTCGGGTTTAGCATTAAAAATATCACAGGTGGCCTTATTCACCTTGGTGATGCGCATGTCCTTATCTTGGATGGTAATAATACCATCAATGGCGTCAAAGGTCTTTTCCAGCTCTTCGTAGGCTTTTTTCTGGGCCCTCTGGGCATCAAAAATTTTTACATCCCTGTGGCGCATCTTATGATAGCTCCAGACAATGCCTGTCACACCTAAGGCCCAAAGGGTGAAATGAAGATAGAGTGAGTTGCGGGTATGAGCATCACGAAGAGGAATGAAGACATCCATGGGCACGGTGACACTCAAGCCCCCGAGCAAATCTCCCACCTTTAAGTTCTGGTGGGGGCGATTCTGTACACAGCCTTTGGTGGCCTGAAGCGGATACATAAAACGTAACACCTGGCGGCCATCCTGCTCCACCACCTTGCTGACCTCGGGTTTTCCCTG
>SWCD01000659.1_pt1 | contig 20822 bp, 12 predicted proteins | sample 4693011 | NCBI WGS metagenome assembly SWCD01 (sample SAMN10267278, study PRJNA491770) | bioreactor metagenome | isolation source: DHS bioreactor inoculated with marine | place: Japan: Omine Ridge, Nankai Trough | reverse complement strand
CGAGGCCCGCTCGAAAACCGGCCAGATCCTCGAGGGGCAGACCGCCACCATCGAGGATCAGGATGCTCAGCAGGGAGAGGAAGGCATCGAGGTCGTCACCTCGGCCTTCCTGTTGAAGAGCGCGCCGGAAGGCGATCTCCTCGCCTACCGCTACGTGGATGTCCCGGACGTCAGCCAGGTCGCGAGCCGGAGCGGCCGGTACCTGCGCTTCGTGCAGGGCTTCACCCTCGACACCGGCTACATCACGGGCCCCCTCTTCGAAGACCTCACGGAGCGCTACCTCGGCGTCCCCGGCGGCCACGCCGCACTCACCCGGACGGAGAGTGAGGCGCCCCCCGGCAGGTTGGTGATGGAGGAGGAACTCCCGGTCCTGCCGGGCTACCGATTGACCGTGACCGACCTGGATCCGGAATGGGTCTCCCGCCGGGTGAAAGAGCAGGCGATGCTCTTCGTCATCATCGCGGGCGGCCTGCTGCTCGTGATCACGACCGGGCTCTTCTTCTCCTTCCGTGCCGTACGCGCGGAACTCGGCCTGGCCCGCCGGAAATCCGACTTCGTGGCCGCCGTGACGCACGAACTTCGGACCCCTCTGACCGGCATCAAGATGTACGCGGACATGCTGAAAGAGGGTTGGGTCAAGGACGAGAGCACCCGGGCCGAATACGTGGGCTTCATGGCCTCGGAGACGGACCGCCTGGCCCGGCTGGTGAACCGGGTCCTCGATTTCGCCCGGTCCGAGAAGTCCGGACGCGCCCTCGAGCCCCTCGACCTGGCCGACCCGGTGGCGGAGGTTACGCGGGACTTCGGGCCTTTCGTGAAGGAGAACGGGTTCACCCTCGAGATCGACCTCACGGACGACCGCCCGGTCCTCGCCTGTGCCGACGCGGTGAAGCAGATCCTCCTGAACCTGCTCGAGAACGCGGTGAAGTACGCGGGAGAAGGCGGCGACCGCCGTCTGACCATCCGCACCGCCCCCGATGGCGAAAGCACGGCCCTCTCCGTCATCGATCACGGCCCCGGCGTGCAGCCCGAAGAGCGGAGCCGCGTGTTCGAGGACTTCTACCGCGTCGGAGAGGAACTGACCCGCGAGACCAGCGGCGCCGGCATCGGCCTGGCATTGGTGCGCCGGCTGGTGGAGAGCATGGGGGGCGTGGTGGGTGTGGAGGAGACGGTCGGGGGTGGGGCGACGTTTGTGGTGCGGTTGAGGGTGGCTTGAGGTTGGCGTGCCGACGCGCAATCACACCGGGGACGCTGAAGGGTCGTTGGACGGGTCTCAACTGCTGGGGGTCAGGTTCAGGATCTCCGACTCCGCGAGTCTGATCTCCAGGCCATCCCCGAGTTCCTTCAACAGGACCCGGTTGATCCGGTTCCCGTTCACGAACGTGCCGTTCTTCGAGAGATCGCGGATCTCGATCCTGCCGTCCTCGAGATGCGAGATTTCCACGTGGCGGCGGGAGACCTTCAGGAACCTGCGATCGCTGAGGATCCGGATTTGCTCCTCTTCGGTGGCCGTGAGGAAGGCTCGGGAGCGGCGGGTGGAGAGTTGGCAGGCTCGGCTTCGCCCCACCACCACCGACGCTCCGCGGCCGATTCTGATGCGGTGGCCGGCGAGGAGTCCGTCGGTTCCCTCGAGCACGAGACGGTGGGCGTCACCCGGATGGCCGTTGCCGCTCATTTGCCCGCCTCCTCCTTCTCCCGGCGCGTAATGCTGTGGTACCAGCCGGGATCCACGGTTCCCGTGATCCGGAGTTCATCCAGTTCGCAGGGGGAGTAGGTCAGAAAGATGATCTCGCGCCCCCGGGCAGCGTACTTCTCGATCTCCTTCTGGAGGATGAGCCGGTCGTCCACGTAGAGCTCGGCGAGCTTCTCGCCCTTCATGAACCGGACGCGGTACCAGCGGGAGGCCTCGAACTGGAAGTAGCGATGGTGGACGCTCTCCCCCTTCAGCGCGTCGGGATTGCGCTTGAGCCAAGTGGTTCTGAGCTCATCCGGCACCTTGGTGGAGGGGTCCGAGAGGTCGGTCCCCTGCCAGATGTGGACGCCGCGACCGTTCTCGATCCGGCTGGTGTCCGAGAGCACCACGACGTTGGTGGCGCAGAGGCTGAGCACCATTGCAGTCGGGTTGGTCCACCGCACGCGGAATTCGATGCTCATCGCACGCTGGTAGAGAAAGGGGGACTCGTACCGCAGCGGATGCCGGTCCAGGCTGTCCTCGGGCACCTTGGGGGAGTGGAACCGGAGGTGGTGCTCGATGACGGTGCGGTCGCCTTCGGGGGCCTCCCAGGGGGCGGGAGGACCGATGGGCGGACTCTCCACCGTGACGATGCTGATCCGTCCCGGGTCGAAGGTGAACCGCTGGATCTCCCGGGGAACCTCCATGTCGTGGAAGACGGTGGCCACGTAATTCTGGGAGTCCACTCTCTCGCCGGAGAGGTGCTCCACGGGGGCGCCGAGGAACCTGCTCATGCGGACGGAAGGCAGCTTCTCCTTCGCCCGGTCGCGGTAGCGGCGGATGTCGTCCTTGCGCTCCCGGACAAAGTCCGTATCGCCGAGGGTCTTGCTGTTCAAGAGTTGCTCGAACCCCTCGAAGGCGAGCTGGTAGAGCCGTCGATCGAAGTTGCTCTCGGCTTTGGAGTAGAGCAGGAGGGCTTCCGCTTCCCACTTCGCGATGGTCTTCCCGGCGGCTTCCTGCTCGGCGCGCATCAGCACCGCCAGCTGGTCGATGATGGCCACAATGTCGGGCATTTCCAGGCCGCGGAGGACGCGGTCGATGGTGGCGGGCAGCGCATCCTTCACCTGTCGGGGGTTGCGCTTACGAATCTCCCCCCACTCGAAGAGCCCCTGAAGGAGCGTCGAGAGAGCGTCCCCGTGGTCCCGACCGGTGAGTCTGAGAATGTCCGCCACCGCAAGGCTGGAAACCGGCATGGCCTCCAGGCGACCGCCCGGAGTCACCCGGAAGCGGAGCGTCCGACCCTCGACCCGCACGTCGTAGACCTCCTGGTAGGCCAGAGTGCCGAAATCCAGTCCGCCCGGGACCGAAGACATGCCGTCAAGCTGATGCAGGAGTTCTTCCTCGAGTGTGCGGCTCGCGTCCAGAACGCGAGCCGCACCCTCGATGTGCAGCCAGTACGGGTTCGGATTGATCCCGGCCATCTGCGGCCGCAGGCGATCCAGGAGCATCCCGGCCAACATCCACTCACGGCGCGTGAGATAGTCGGTGAACTCCGGGAAAAACGCGGTCCAGGCGTTCGCCATCGCGGCCTCGATCTCCTCCTTCTGGTCGGTCAGGAGGCGCTGATCCCGGGCCAGCTGATTGGAGATCTCCTCCACCGATCTCGCGGAGAGTTCCGCGTACTGCTCGAGGACATCCTCGTAGGAGCCCGTGGTGAGCAGGGGGATGGAATCGCTCTTCAGATCCTCCATCTCGGACCGGTTCCGCGTAAGGATCAGGTCGTCGAAATCCTCCAGGCTCTTCGTGAGTCTGAGCGCCCAGGGCTCCGGCAACGAGGCGAGCGTCTTCTTGAGCTCGGTGTTCTCGTTGAAGCTCTTCAGGGCCTTGGCGAGAGACTCGCGGACCTCCCGGTAGTTTGTTTCCTGGGCCGCCGTGAGGAGACTGCCGGGACGCTCCAGGTAGCGATCGATCTCCTTGATCGCCTGATCGAGCCGAGCCACCAGTTTGCCGGGCTCCTCAAGCGGCGTCCGCCCCTCCTCTTCGAGGAAGGAGCGGTCGGAGATCGCCTCGAGGAGGTCCTTCAGCACGTCCCGGGCGTCCTTCGGGTCCGCGGTGAGCAGGCGATCGAGTTCGCGGCCGAACTCCTCGGCCACCCAGTCGTCCCGCTGAGCCTTGACCTCGAGGAAGAACTCCTCGACCTCCCGCGCAGCGAGGGTCGAGTTCTCCTTCGGCATGGTCGTCCGACTGGTCTCCACGGCTCGGAGGGCGGCGGCCCACTGCTCCTCCTCGGCGCGTTCACTCACCCTCCCCCGGAGATGGTTCTGGTCCATGAGATACCCGTGTTCCGCCAGGAGTCCGTCGAGGTACTGCTGGATCCGCTGCCCGGCGGTGGAGCCTCCATAGTCTCGCTTGATTTTCTTTGCCTCGGCGATCCGCGCGGTGACGTTGTCCCGGGTGAGAGGCTTCTCCTGCTCATCCTTCAGCGCCGCCCGGGCGCGGTCGTTGAAAACCCTTTGCCGCTCGGCGTTCAGTGAGATCGAGACGTAGATGGCGGAGACGGCCCCGATCACGAGGATCAGGATCGTGGCGACGGTGAGCTTTCGAAGCCTGCGCTTCTGGTGGAAGACCTCGAAGTCTCCATGCCAGTCGGCCGGCACGATGGACTTGCCGTTCGCGAGGGTGGCCAGCGCGGCCAGGAGTTCCTTCGGGGTCTGGAACCGGTGCCGCGGTCGGCGGGCCATCAGCTTGTCGATGAGGAAGGCCACGTCGGGAGACAGGTCACGCCGGAGAGTCCGGGGGGGAGCGTAGGGCTCGTAGAGAACCTGCTGGATCAGGTGCGCCAGCGTCTCGCCCTCGAAGGGCGGGCGACCGGTCACCATGTGATAGAGCGTCGCCCCCAGGGAGTAGAGGTCGGTCCGGATGTCCACCTCGGACGGCCCCTTCGCCTGCTCCGGCGAGATGTACTGGGGCGTCCCCACGGTCACGCCCGACTGGGTGAGCGACTGGTCCTCCAGCGGACCCTTGGCCAGACCGTAGTCCGCGAGCTTCACGGCCCCGTCCCGCGAGAGCAGGATGTTTCCGGGCTTGATGTCCCGGTGCACGATCCCCTCGGCGTGGGCGTGGTCGAGGGCCAGCGCCACCTTCCGCACCACCTCCAGCGCGTCCGCCTCCTTGAAGGGGCCCTTCTCGTCGAGAACGCCCTTGACGCTCTCGCCGTCCACGTACTCCATGGCGAAGTAGTGGAAGCCGTTGCTGACGCCGAAGTCGAGGCCGCGGACGATGTTCGGGTGTTCGAGTCGGCCGATGAGCTGCGCCTCCCGCCGAAGACGCGCGACCTGCTGGTCGTCCTTCACGAGAGAGGGCTTGAGGACCTTCAGGGCCACAGACCGATCCATGGAGATCTGCACGGCCTTGTACACCGACCCCATGCCGCCGCGACCGAGTCGGGAAACCAGGCGGTAGCCCTCGATCTGGTGCCCCCCTCCGCGCGAACTCACCTTCATGCGCAGCAGGTTGGCGTCCTTCTCGGAGAGCATCCCCTTCTTGGCGGCCAGCTCCGCGATGCTTTCCGAGAGGCCCATGGCCTCGAGCTTGGCCTTCATCTCGAGCAGTTCGTCCACCTGCTCCTGCGTGAGCAGCTCACGCTTGATCGCCAACTCCACGAAGATCAGGTCTTCGTTCTCGGACATGCTCGCTCAGCGCCCTTCCCGCGGACGGGGGGTTATGGCCACCTTCGGCTCGGGAATATCGAACGGTTCGAAGTAAGGATACATCTTCAGGTACTCTTCGAGGTCACGGAGTTCGGAAGTCGCGTCGTTCACGTCCCGGCCGGTCCCGGGTCGGGGCGCGGCCTTGTCGGGCCTCAGACTCGTGATTCCGAGGACCCGCTCGACTTCCCGGTTGACGAAATCGAGGACACGCTCCTCCACGTCCTTCGGCATGGCCGCCGCGAACTCCTCGTTGCCGAGCCACCGGAACGGCTCCTTGGCCTTGCCTCTCCTGAGGATGTCCCGGGCGATTTCCATGTTGATCCCGACCTCCCGGTCCACCGGGCCCGCCTCCCCCGAGAGGGCGGCGGTGAGCGCGCGGATGGCCAGTTCCTTCATCTCCGGCACGGTCAGGCGGGAGAGGCCGATGGCCGCGGCGGCGCGAACCTGGCGGTGGGGATCGACCAGCCGGTGGATGATCAACCGGACCGTCTCCTCGTCCTCGAAGTTCGAAAGCGCCAGCGTGAGGGCCGCCTTCACCTCGGTGTCCTGCAGCACGATCCTCCGAAGCGTCGGGAGGATGGACGGATCCCGACGATCCTTCATCATCAACGCGGCCATCTTCCGGACTCTCTCCGGGGTGGTCGCGCCGCCCAGGCGGCTCATGAAGAGCTTCGTCACGTCCTCGTCGTCGAAGCGCCCGAGGGCCAGCAGCGCCACCTCCTGCACCTCCGCATCCTCCCGGAGATCGGCGAATTTCAGGTACACCTCCTTGAGATCCCGGTGCCCCAACAGGGCCACCGCCAGGAGGGCGCCGCGTCGACGCTTCACCTGGCTGGACTGCAGGGCCTTCCTGAGAGCCAGGCACGGTTCGGAGACTCCCCCCTCCCCACGCACCAGGGCCTTCTCGCGGAAGAAGCCGAGGCAGAAGGTCGCCGTCTCCTGCACCAGGTTCAGGTCCCGGGATTGAACGATGCGCTCCAGGATCGCGTAGTTGCCGGGAGCCCGGATCTTCGCCACCGCCAGCGCCGCGGCAATTCGACGGTGGTCCTTCTTGCGGCCGGACACGAGACCGTCGAGAGTTTCCATGGGCGCGTCGGTGCCGAACTTGCCGAGCATCAGGGCGGCGAAGGAGGGGACGTAGAGGTGCGGGTCGTCGGTCGCCACCGCCACCAGATAGGGGAGAGACCGGCGATCCCCGATGTTGCCGAGTGCGAGAGCGGCGTTGCGGCGCTCGAGGAAGTTGCCCTCCACGAGCATGCCGACGAGAGGTTCGACGGCCCAGTAGCCGATGTCCTCGAGAATGGTGCGTCCCCGGGTGTGATTCGAGACGCCCGGCTTTCTCAGGAGATCGAGGGCCTCCCTGATGCTCTCGGCGGTCTGCCGATCGGGACGCTTGAAGAAGACCGGGGCCGGAACGGAGTCCTCGGCCACGACGCGCCCGATCGGCAGCGCCGGCACGAGGCTGAGGACGAGCACGAGGAGTGCGCGTCTCAGTAGGTGTTCCTTACGTAGTCCCGCCATTCCTTGTCGAGTTGTTCGGCGGTGATGCCGAAAACATCCTCCACGGCCTTTCGGAAATCGGTCTTCACCTTCAATTTATCCACCAGGGCGACGAACTTCTCCCGCCGCTTGGCGATCAGCCACTCCATGAGCGACCAGCACTTGGCCAGGTCCCGGAAGTCGAGTTCGTTGAGCCCGTTCCGACTGAGGGCGATCAGGCTCTTGTCTCCCATCCCGACGACCTGGGATTTCACGAGCTGCTTCCACTCGTTCATCCCGGCCCACTTCTGGTTCGCGTCCCCTTCCGGCGCGCCGTATCCCCGCTCGGTAATGCAGTAGGTGTCGCATCGGCCGATCGCACAGATCTCCTGGTAGGTGCCGAGGCCCTCGATCAGCCACCACGGGAAGAAGCCCGAAGCGTACTTGTAGCGCATGACCAGGGCGTGGCTGGTCTTGTGCATCACCGACGCGCGGACCTGGTCGAAGGTGTTCGGGAACATGAAACCGACGATGTAGCAGGACGGGTAGACGAAGTAGAACCCCTTCTGCTGCTTCATCAGGTTCGCGCGACTCGGGGGCATGTCCTGGGGGTACCGCTCACAGAACGCGTCCACCACGTGGGTGTAGTGGAGCGCGAGCTTCGAGTAGACGATGTGGCACCGCGTCCGGTCGGAATCCTCCTCCGAGCCCTTGAAGAGGTTCGTCTTCGGATGAAGGCCGAAGATCTGCAGGAACTGGACGTAGACCTGCTCCGCCCCGACGCAGATCGCGGTCAGTTCGGCCTCCTCGAACGGCCCGACCGCCATGAAGTGCTCCGTGAAGGCCACCTTGACGTCGAGCTTCATGATCTTGCCGTAGTGGTCCTCGAACTTCCGACGCTCCAGTTCCTCCTTCCGGATCCAGCCGCCGTTGTACTTCACGAAACCCTTGGCTTCCTGCACCTCGTCCGGCGTCATCCAGCGGCCCTCGTACTTCACGAGCCCCTGCTCGAGCTTCTCCTTGTCCTCGGGGGTCACCCACTCGCCCCCATGCTTGACGAGTCCTCTGGCTCGCATCTCGGCTTCGGAAGCGTCGCTCAACCGGCTGTCCCGCATCGCCGGGGTCATCCACGTGCCCTCGTGCTCCACGTTCCCGACGGCCTGGTTGGCGCCGGCGTGCTGGTCGTCGATCTCGAGGGTGAGGGCGTAGAGCTCCCGCTCCTGCTTCCGGAGCTTCTCCTTCTTGCAGAAGAGGGCGAGCTGGTAGTGCCCCTCGGCGTCGTCGGGCTTCAGTTTCCCCCGTCGATCCTCGTACTCCTGGATCGGCGTGAGCTTCTTCTCGATCCGCGCGATGTCGGAATGCGGAACGTCCACGTTGCCGAAGCTGGTCTTCAGACGAACGACACGACCGTCGTCGCTCAGGACGACACCTTCGATCGTGCGGCCGTTCTTCAGGTGGATCACGTCGGCCAGGAGCGGCGACGCGAGAAGCACCAGGCAAAGCGGCACGAGAAGCCACCGGATCTTCATGAGAACAGTCTCCGTGGAAGCGCGGTCATCGGACCCCGCGCCTCGTCAGGTTTGATTATATCCCACAGCAGGGCGTATTCCGTCTCACCGGGCTACTTCTGGTCGTCGGGCGATTCGAGAGAGTACTTCTCCAGCTTGCGCTGCAGGGTGAAGCGGGAGATGCCGAGAAGCTCCGCCGCGCGGGTCTTGTTGCCGGAGGTGGCCGAGAGGGATCGGCGAATCTCCCGGATCTCCAGATCCCGGACCTGCTCCTCGAGCGCCCGGATCTCACCCTCGTCCACCGGATCCCCCCCTCCCGACCCGCCGGAGCGGATCTGCGAGGAGAGGGTCTCGAGCACCACCACCTGGTCGGAGAGTGCGACCATCCGGCGCACCTCGTTCTCCAGTTCCCGGACGTTGCCGGGCCAGTCGTAGGCGATCAGAACGTCCATCACCGTGGAATCGAGCCGCTCCGGGACCTTCTCCGAGCGCTTGGCCTGCTCGTCGAAGAAGTGGGTCACGAGCAGGGGGATGTCCTCCTTGCGGTCGCGAAGCGGGGGCAGCTCCACGGTGAGGACGCGCAGCCGATAGAGGAGGTCCTCGCGGAACTCGCCCGTGTCCACGAGTTTCCGGAGGTTGCGGTTGCTGGCACAGATGATCCGCACGTCCACGGGGATCGTATCCTTCCCCCCCACGGGTCGGATCTCCTTCTCCTGGAGCACCCGGAGCAGCTTCTTCTGCATCTCCCGGCTCATCTCCCCCACCTCGTCGAGGAAGAGGGTGCCGCCCGTTGCCTGCTCGAACATGCCCTTCTTGTCCTTGTTGGCGCCGGTGAAGGCGCCCCGGGCATAGCCGAAGAGTTCCGATTCGAGAAGCGTCTCGGGGAGGGCCGCGCAGTTCTCGGTGACGAACTTCATCTTCTTCCGGGGACCCATGTAGTGGATGGCGCGGGCCACCAGCTCCTTGCCGGTCCCCGACTCTCCCTCGATCAGCACCGGCATCTCGGTGGGGATGATCCGGTCGAGTCGCTTGAAGAGCACCTGCATGGCCGGCCCTCGGCCGACGATGTTGCCGTAGTCGTAGCGGTGCTCCAGCTCGCTCTGCTTCGACTCCAGCTCCGTACGGATCCGGCCCAGTTCGACCTGCTGCTTCTCCACCCGGTCCCGCAGAACGCGGTTCAGCTTCTCGATGCGCTGGTTCGCCGCCAGCAGCTCCTCCTGCTTCTGCTTGATGGAGCGGTACATCCGGGCGTGCTCGATCGCCGTGCCGGCCTGGGCGCCGAGCGCCTCGAGCATCCGGAGGTGCTTGCGGGAGAAGACGCCGCGCTGCAGACGGTTGTCGATGTAGAGAACGCCGGACACCTCGCCGCGGGTGGCGAAGGGAAGACAGAGCACGCTCCGAAGCCCGATCGCGCTGATGGAGTGGATCTCCTTGAACCGGCTGTCCTCGAGGGCGTCCACGGCCAGCAACGGCTCGCCGGTGGCCAGCACCTTCTCGGCCACGGTGCGGCTGATGTTGAACTCCGGCTCCGCGACCTCCTCCTTCGCGAAGTTCCGCGCGACCTCGAAGATGAGTTCGCCGCCCTCGGCGAGGATGAGGAAGCCCCGCTCGGCCTCGGTCAGTTCGATGGCGTGATCGACGATGATCCCCAGGAGCCTCTCCAGCTCCAGGGTGGAGTTGATGGCCATCGTGACGCGCTGCAGGCGGCGGAGGTTCTCCCGCTCGTGCAGGAGTTTCTCGGCGTCCTCGTCGGACATCCGCGGCAGGTCGATGGTCTTGCTGCCGGTGCCCTTCTTTCGCTTGAGCTTCGCCTCGTCGAGTTCGTCGAAGAAGAGCCGGACGCCGCCGATCTCCACCAGATCCTTCTTCTTCAGCACCCGGCGGTCCACGAAGGAGCCGTTGACCGAGGTTCCGTTCTGGCTGCCGCCGTCGACGATTTCGTAGTCGTCGCCGGTGCGCTCGATGCGGGCGTGGGCGCGGGAGGCCCGCGGATCCCTGAGGGGGACGTGCGACTCCGGGGCGCGACCGATGGTGGTCACGTCGCGAGTAAGGTTGTAAACCCTTTTCTGGCCTTGCTCCAGGACGACAAGTTTCGGCACTTCGCTCTCCGGCCCCGGGACGATGATAGTCCTACCGTGCGATTTCGCAAGGGTATCCCCACGATGCGTCGCGGAGGCAGAGAGGGCCGCCCCGCACACACGGGACGGCCCATGGGGCTCCTAGGGCATTCGCAGTCCGAACACCACGTAGGAGGAGTTGGGTATCGGTCTTCTTTTTCGTTCGTCGTTTGAACTGCACCGGGAAGGAAGCAAGGGCCGTACCAGTGAAGGCTCGCAAACACAAGTTGCCTGCCTTTATTCACTTACGATCAACCCCCCCGAACACACGTCAGAAGGTGTTCAGTCCTCAGGACACGAGGGGGAACCAGATCGACACCCCCGGCGGGCTCAGTTCGCCGAGGGGCCCTGGGCCTCGACGGGGACGAGGAGCTCCCGGGCGATGCGCCGATAGTCTTTCGCCCCCCGGGAGGAGGGGAACGCGAAGACCGCCGGTTCCTTCACCAGCGGGGCCTTCGCCAGGTTGGCGTCGGTCCGGATCGGGGTGAGCATGCGCTCCCCGAAGCTCTCGGTCATGCCGGCCAGGAACTCCCGGGACATCTTCACGCGCAGGTCGATCTTGGTGGGCAGCATCCACACCAGGAGGTGGTGGTTCATCCGCGCCGCGAGCAGGTTGAAGGTCTTCGTCAGATCCTCCACGGCCTTCAGGGAGTAGAACTGCGTCTCCATCGGCACCAGGGCCTCCGTCGAGGCGACGAGGGCGTTGATGGTGATCGTGGAGAGGTTCGGCGGACAGTCGAACAGGATGAAGTCGTAGCGGTCGGCCACCGCCTCCATCTTCGTCGAGAGAATGCGCTCGCGCATGATCATCTCGCGGAGCAGGACGTCAGCGCTGGCCAGGCGGATGTCCGCGGGGATCAGGTCGAGGCCGTCGATGCCGCTGGGAACGATCACGTCCGCGGCCCCGGTGTCATCGCTCACGAGGAGATCGTGGGAGGTGCGGGCGAAGGAAGAAGACGACAGACCGAACGAGACGGTGAGACTCGCCTGCGCATCGAGGTCCACCGCCAGGACCCGCCGCCCCTCCATGGTGAGGGCTCCGGCGAGGTTGAAGACCGTCGTGGTCTTCCCCACGCCGCCCTTCTGATTCACGATGGAGATGCCCTTCCGGACCCGGCGACCCGTCAGGTCGAGCAGGCGGTGGACGTCATCCACGGTGAACAGGCGTTGATTCCTCGCACCCCGGCGGGGCGCCAGAACGCCTTCCGTCTCCCAGCGATTGATCTGATCCCGGGAAACTCCCGCGATTTCCGCCATACGTCCGGCAGTGAACGTCCGATTCATGGCCCGGACCTCCTCCCGCGGGGAATCTACGGGAGGTTGGACCTGAAGTCAACGACCTGTGGAGGTGTAGACAGATTTCCCTACCAGATCTTGGGGTGAAAAAACAACACCGGGAGTCCTTTTCTGTGCGGAGGGTGAAGGCCACCTGAGCCCGAAGGGCGCCTGGGCGGGTCGAGGCCGACACGGCGGTCGGCCCTCCCGGCCGCGGTCGAAACCAATCCTCCAGGCCGCGGAGCCGTCCGCGCCGGGTTGGATTCAGGGCTGGGAAAACGCCTCAGGGGGGCGGCCGGACGCGCAATACCCAGGAGGGCGCGGCAGGGTGCGGGACCGGTTTCAACGGCCTGGGGCGTCTACTTGATGAAAGCGAAGCTCCCCGAGATCCGCGCGAAGACCTCGTTCGCGGCGTCGAACGTCTTCGCGGTGACACCGAGTTCCAGTTCGTAGAACTTGCCGGCGTGGACGGTGCAGATGGCGAGGAACCGGTACTCCTTGCCGTCGATGTTCCGCGTGTACTCCACCGTCATGATCGGGTAGCCCATCTCGGGGTGGTTCTGGGGGCCCTTCCTGCGGGTGACGGTGGCCTTGCTCCGGGAGAGCTTGGTGGCCGCGGCTTCCATGTCGTCCTCGAGGGAGCCGCTGCTCCGGGCCACGGTCACTCGCACGGCGGCGCCGAGCCTCGCGGAGCGGAACTCCACGCGCGGGCCGGACGCCGGGAGCTTCACGGTCCAGCTCTCGGGGAAGTAGACGATGAAGTTCATCGCCTCGTCGGTGAAGTTCTGAAGCTGCTTCGAGAACTCGCGGCTCGTGAAGGCCAGGCTCGTGGCAAACGCCTCGATATCCTGCGATACGACCTTCCAGCCGGCTTCCCGGACGGAACCGTAGACCCGATAGCGCTTACCCTGGTGAAGCCAGTAGGCGGCGATGCTGTGCTCCGGGCCCGAATTGCCCCGCCGGGTGTACTCGAAAAGAACGCCCGGAGACCGCTTCGAGGTGGCCGGCTGAGGATCCCGGCGGAGGACGGCCAGGCCGGGGTCGCCCTGGAACTTCGAGGAGATGCCGGAGATCATCTCCTCGCTCCCCCGGTAGTTCGTGGCCTGCACGCTCAGGTAGAGGACGGCCTTCGACGCCGGATGGGTGAACCGGAAGATATCCACCCAGTTCCCCGCCGGAGTGGGCTCGGAGACGGTCTGGGTCCAGTCCTTCGGGACCTTGACCTGCACCGGATAGCGGTCGCTCGTGAGGACTTTCGGCACCGCCGGCGCATCCTGGGCCAGCACGGGGACGACGAGGAGTAGCAGGCAGAGTCCACCCAACATCATTCGCATGGTCAACCTCCGGGACATCATTGGAATTCCCCATTCTCACCCCGGGAGGGTCGGCTGACAACCCCTTAGCCCGGCCTTCTCACGGGAGCGTGCGCCGCCTTCCCCGGGAGGCCGGAATGAGCTGTCGCACGACTGCGCTCCTGATCCTGGACCGGAGGGGAGGGAAGGCGGGGTCCGCGGAAATCCGGCTTGTCCCCTGAAAACCGAAGTACCATTCTCAACTCCATGTTCCCCCTGTTCTCCATCATCATCGCCTTCGTGATCGCCATGTCGTATCCGGCGATCGTGACCCGGGCCCACCACCCCGACTATCTCGGGGTCGCTTCGGTCATTCTTCTCGCGACCGGGCTCTGGATGCACATGGCCAATCGGGCGGTCCGGCGGGTCCTCGCCGACGAGAAGCGCAATCCCGACCCGGTCGGCGGCATGGCCTCGGTGCAGCGGCTCAGTCTGGTGGTGGCCTACGGGGCGGTGGTGTACGCCTTTCACTGGCCCGAGGTGGTGCGCTCCCTCGGCATGACGGGCTGGGTGCTCCTGGACGAGTTGCTCGTGCTGGCGCCCTTCTTCCTCCTGCTGGTGATCTCGCTGCTCTCCTGCTGGTACGCCGAAGCGCGGCTCGAGCTGAACGATTTCAAGGCCGGCCAGTACGTCAATTTCCACCTCCGGCAGTACCTGCTTCCGGTCATTCCGGTGGCGGTCTTCCTGCTCCTCGCCGACCTCGTGCAGTACGGCGCGAACCACGGCGTGATCTGGGTGGCGGAGATCAGCATCCTCTACCGGGCCTATCCGTTCATGCAGTGGATCTCACTGGCGGTGCTGCTCTTCGTCCTGTACTGCCTGATGCCGTTCCTGCTCAAGTGGTTCTTCAAGGCGAAGTCGTTGCCCGCCGGCCCGCTCCGGGATCGACTCCTCGAGTTCTCGAAGCGCGAGGGATTCAGAGCCCGGGACATCCTGCTCTGGCCCACCGGCGGAAACGTGATGAACGCCGCGGTGATCGGCATCGCCGGGCCGGTTCGGTACGTGCTCATGACCGATGCCCTGGTGGACGAGTTGCCGGCGGACGAGGTCGAGGCCATCTTCGCGCACGAGGTCGGCCACGCCCGCCACAACCACATGCTGCTCTTCTTTCTGTACACCGTGGCCTACGGCCTGCTGACGTTCCTCGTGGGCCAGGTGCTGGAAGGACGGTTGGCCGAAGCGCTGGGCGACCCCACCGCGGTGTACCTGGTCTTCGGGGTGGGCGGCTTCCTGCTCTGGTTCTTCATCCTCTTCGGTTTCATCTCACGGCGGTTCGAGCAGCAGGCCGACGTGTACGGAGCGCTCTCCACCGGTCGGGTGCACGGAGAGTCCGACGCTCCGCCCCGGGAGCATCCCTTCATCCGGGCGCTCACCGAACTCGGCCGGCAGCTGGGCGATCACCGGGAGGCGAAGGGAATGCGGCACTTCCCGCTGGGAGAGCGGATCACCTTCCTGATCGACTTCCTGAGCGACGAGCGGGTCCGGCAGGCGTACCGGATCCGGATCCGCACATTGTTCCTGTTCTTCTTCGGCTTGCTCCTGGCCCTCGCCACGGCGGCGGCGGCCACGATCCCGGCCCAGCTTCGCGAGGGCGGCATGCAGGTGGCGCAGGTTCGGACGGCCTGGCTGCGATCTCGCGGAGAGCGGCTGAACGCCCTCTTCGAGAATCAGCACGCGCGGGCGCTCGCCGTCCGTGCCGGCAAGGTGAACGGCCGGTTGCTCGCCATGCGGACCCTCGACCTCATCACGTCGAACATGGTCGTGCCCCAGGGCCGGCTCGACCTGCTGGTCGATCTCTCCGGGACCTACCTCGCCCTCGACGACCCCGGATCGGCGCGGCGGGCGCTCTCCGAAGCCCTCCAGATGGTGGGCCGGGACCCGATTCTTCTCGCCCTCCTCGGCAACGTCCTGGAGCTGGAGGGTCGATTCGAGGGGGCCCGGCTGGCCTACCGGGACGCCCTCGAAGACCTCCCGGAGAAGCACCCGGATGCCACCACCCTGCGCGAACGCCTGAACCGGCTTGAATCAAGGCCCTAGGGCGGATCCGCGAGCCTTGCATTCATTGACTTCAACCCCCGATTCGGGGTAAAATCGGCCTTTTGGAATCCCCTATCTAACCCCTTTCGGGACACGATGTTATGACCACACCTACCGCCGGGGAGAATATCCGCCCGCTCCTCATTCAGGACGAGATGAAAGACTCGTACCTGAAGTACGCCATGAGCGTGATCGTGAGCCGGGCGCTTCCGGACGTCCGCGACGGCCTGAAGCCCTCCCAGCGGCGCATCCTCCTGGCCATGCACGACCTGAACCTCCGCCCCGGCGGGAAGTTCCGGAAATGCGCCAAGATCGCCGGCGACGCCTCCGGTAACTACCACCCGCACGGCGAGCAGGTCGTGTACCCCACCCTCGTCCGGATGGGCCAGGAGTGGAACCTGCGCCACCGGCTGGTCTTCCCGCAGGGGAACTTCGGATCCGTGGACGGCGACTCTCCGGCCGCCATGCGATACACCGAGGCCCGCCTGGCGGGCCCCGCCGCGGACCTGATGGACGATCTCGAGAAGGAGACGGTGGACTTCGTCGACAACTACGACGAGACCCGCAAGGAGCCCACCGTCTTTCCGGCCAAGTTCCCGAACCTCCTCGTCAACGGGGCCAACGGCATCGCGGTGGGCATGGCCAGTTCCATCCCTCCCCACAACCTGGGCGAGGTGTGCGACGCGATCGTCGCCTATGTCCGGAACCCCGACCTGACGCTGGCGGAACTGCTCGACATCATGCCCGGACCGGACTTCCCCACCGCGGGCCTGATCTGCGGCCGCGCGGGGATCCACGACGCCTTCGCCACCGGACGGGGCCACCTGACCGTCCGCGGACGGGTCGAGGTGGAGGAGCGGAAGAACGGGCGCGAAGCCCTCATCATCTCCGAGATCCCCTACGCCCTGAACAAGACGCGGCTGATCGAGAAGATGGCCGATTGCGTGCGATCCGGCCGGATCCCCGGCATCTCCTCGATCAACGACGAGTCCGACCGCGAGGGCATGCGGATCGTGGTCGACCTGAAGCGCGGGGAGGACTCGCGGGTCGTCCTGAACAACCTCTACGAGCACACGCCGCTGCAGGACACCTTCGGCGTGATCATGATCTCCCTGGTGGACGGCCGCCCGCAAACCCTCGGCGTCATCGAGATGATCGCCGAGTTCGTGAAGCACCGCATCGAGGTCATCCGCCGGCGGACGCAATTTTTGCTCGACAAGGCGGAGCGCCGAGCCCACATCCTCGAGGGGCTCCTGATCGCCCTCGATCAGATCGACGAAGTCATCAAGACGATCCGCTCCTCCCCGGACATCCCGGTCGCGCGGGAACGCCTGATGGAGCACTTCGGCCTCTCGCAGCTCCAGGCCGACGCGATCCTCGAAATGCGCCTCTCGCGGCTCACCGCCCTGGAGCGCGACAAGATCGAGGAGGAGTACCGGCAGCTACAGGAGAAGATCCACGAGTACCGGGAGATCCTGGCCAACGAAAGCCTGGTCTTCGACATCGTGATCGACGAGACGGAGGACATCAAGGCCCGCCACGCCGACCCCCGTCGCACCGAGATCACCGAGGCGATCGGGGAGTTCATTCGCGAAGACCTGATCGCGGACGAGCAGGTGGTGGCCTGCATCACCCACGGCGGCTACGTCAAGCGCCTCCCGATCGACACCTACCGGACCCAGGGTCGGGGCGGCCGGGGCATCTCGGGTGCCGACATGAAAGAAGACGACTTCATCGAGCACCTCTTCATCGCCTCGACGCACGACTACATGCTCTTCTTCACCAACCGCGGAAAGCTCTACTGGCTGAAGGTTTACACCTTCCCGGAGTTGGGCCGGACCTCCCGCGGCCGGGCCATCGTGAACCTGCTCGAATTCGAGAAGGACGAGAAGATCACCTCGGTCATCCCCGTCAGTTCCTTCGAGGACGGCCGCTACGTCTTCATGGCCACCGCGCGCGGGGTCATCAAGAAGACCTCCCTGAAGGCCTTCTCCCGACCGAAGAAGGGCGGGATCATCGCCCTTCGGATCGACGAGGGCGACGACCTCATCGGGGTGCGTCTCACCTCGGGCGAGGACCAGGTCATGCTCGGCACGGCCAAGGGCAAGGCCATCCGCTTCAACGAGGCGGACTCCCGGCCGCTCGGACGCGTCACGCGGGGAGTCAAGGGCATCCGCCTGCGCCCGGACGACAAGGTGGTCGGCCTGGCCGTGGTGACCGAGGGCGCATCTCTCCTCACCGCCACCGAGAACGGCTACGGGAAGCGCACCTCGTTCGACGAGTACCGGGTGCAGGGCCGTGGCGGTCAGGGGATCCGGAACATCAAGATGGTCCCGCGAAACGGCGATGTGATCGCCGTCCTCGACGTGGGCGTCTCAAACGACCTGATCATGATGTCGGAATCCGGCATGGTGGTGCGGATCCCCGGCGAGAGCATCAATGTCATCGGCCGGTCCACACAGGGAGTGAGGCTCATCAACCTGAAGGAGGGTGACCGCCTGACCTCCGTGGCCTGCGTCCCGCCGGAAGAGGAAGACGGGAACGGCGGCGACGAGGAGACCGACGACGAGGCCGCCGGGACGCCGGCCGAAAGCGAAGAGAACTGATCCCAACGACGCCGGAAAGAGCGAAACCCGGCGACCACGAAGCTTGTTCAAGGTTTGAACCCCTTGGGATAGACTGTCCCGAGTCCATGGAGGCTCCGAGATGAAGAAGTTCATAATGTTCTTTCTGGTCATGGCGATGGTGGCCCTGATGCTGCCGCTCGATTCCGTCCTGGCCCGTGGTGGTGGTGGTCGCGGTCGTGGAGGGATCTCCGGTGGAGCCCGCGCCGGTCGCGCGACATCGCGCCGCTCCAGCAACAAGAACAAGCAGAAGCTTCGGGAGCGGAGTAGGATCGAAGAGGAAGACTCCCTGCTGCGCGACGTGCGACAACTGCGCCAGGGCACCCGGTAGCAGCAAGCCTGATCGGGAGCATGGGAGGCGGGGCGGGACCCTGTCTCCCCTTTTGATTCACTGCGGAGAAACCATGAAACTCGCCACCGCCGTGCTGGCCCTACTCCTTCTCCTCTCCGTCCCCGCCGAAGCCCGACCGGAGAAGGAACTCGAGTCGGCCCGACTCCTCTTGAGGGAGGGCAAGCAGGCGGAGGCGGTCGCGGCGGCGAGGAAAGCGGTGGCCGCGGACCCGGCCGATCAGCGCGCGGCGTGCTTCCTCCAGGACCTGCTCCTCGCCGACGGAAAACCGGCCGGGGCCAAAGATGTGGCCCCGAATGCAGAGGCCCCGGTGAAGGCCCTCCTCTCAGCCAGGATCCTCCCCGCGAAGAAGGCCGAGACAGCCCTGAAGGACCTCCTCAAGTCCCCCGAGGGCCCGGCGATGGCCGCTCTCGATCTGGCGCGGGCCCAACTCGCCCAGGGAAAGACCAAGACGGCGGAAACCACGATCAAGGACTACCTCGAGTCCTTCCCGGAGGACCCGGATGGCAGCTACGTCCTGGGCCGGATCCGACTCGAGGGGGGAAACCTGCACGCCGCGCGAGCGGCCCTTCAGCGAGCGGTGGAACTGGCTCCCGCGGATCCCGCCGCCACCGTGCTCCTGGCCCGGGTGCTCCGCGATCTGGACCTGCCGCAGGACTCTCGAGCGCTGCTGAAGAAAGCCGTGGACCTCTATCCCGCGAACCCGGTCCTGCTCTCGGGCCTCGCCGAGGACCACGTGGATGCGGGCGAGTTGCTCTCCGCCGAGATCGTCCTGAAGCGCCTGGTCGAGTTGAGGCCCGACGATCCCACCCCTCTGGCCCGACTCGCCGAGATCCAGCTTCAACTCGGGAAGCTCGAGGAGGCGGAGGCGACCGCCCGGAAGGCCATCGAGCTGGACCCGAAGGTGGCGGGCTCGCGGGCCACCCTCGGCTACATCCTCGAATGCACGGATCGCATGGAAGAGGCCATCGCGGAGTACACGGCGGCCATCCGGCTGGATCCGGAGGACCCCTCTCTCCGGGTGGACCTCGCCTTCGTGCACTCCTGGCTCGGCGAGCTGGATCTGGCCGAGACGAACCTCAAGGCCGCCCTGAAACTCGACAAGAGCAACCTCGCCGCGAACCTCCACTACGGCGTGGTGATGTACCAGAAGAAGGACTTCAAGGCCGCGAAGAAGTACTTCGGCGTCGTGTTGCGGATCGATGACGAACACGTCGCCGCGCATCGCTACATGGGCTACGCGCTGCTCGCGGAAGGCAAGTCGAAGGATGCCATCGCGTACTTCGAAAAGGCTTCGCGCCTCGATCCCGGAGACGCCCGGAGCGAGCGGCTCATCGGACGGGCGTACCTCGACCTGGGCAAGCTCAACGAGGCCCTGGAGGCCCTGAGCCGCGCCCTCGACATCGACCCGAAGGACGCGGAAGCCCACTTCACGATGGGCAAGGCCCTGGAGCGCAAAGAGGAGTTCGAACGCGCGGAGGATTCCTACCGCAAGGCGATCGAGCTGGATCCGGACTACCCCTTCCCGTACCTCTACCTGGCCGAACTCGTGGACGAGATCAACGGGGAAGAGAAGGAAGCGCTGCCCTACTACAAGCAGTACCTCGAGCTCGGTGGGCCCGATCCCTCAGGGGACGTGAAAGAGCGCATCAAACAGATCGAGTCCTGAATCCGACATACCGTGCCGGGCCTTTTTGGTCGATTTCCGACATACCGTGCCGGGCCTTTTTGGTCGATTTCGGGGCCGCGGCGCGCCGCCCGCCTGACCGCAGGACCTGGTGATGAAGATCTGCTCACACTGCGGAGCTGAAGTCCCGCCGCAGGCATCCGCCTGCCGGGAGTGCGGCAGCGATGCGGAGACCGGATGGGCCTCCGAGGAGGACCTTGGCCGCGCCGCCTGGGGCGAGTTCGACCGAGACGACTACGAGGACGTGATCGCCTCCCTGCCCGGACACCGGGCCGAGGGGCGATCTCCACGTGACCGGGTCCTCCTGATCGTTGCGATCATCGCTCTCGTCGTGTTTCTCTGGGCCTTCGTGTTCTGATGAATTCCTGACCGGGAGGCGACCATGAATCCGATCGAAATCAACACCGACAGGGCCATCTCGGCGGTGACGGCCTGGATCAGGGAGCAGTTCGCCGCGGCGGGATTCTCCCGCGCGATCCTGGGTCTCTCCGGAGGGATCGACTCCAGCGTGTCGGCCGCGCTGTCCGCTCGCGCGCTCGGGCCCGAGAACGTCCATGGCGTCCTGATGCCCTATCGCACTTCCACACCCGAGAGTGTGGAAGACGCCACCGCCCTGGTCGAGAAGCTCGGCATCCACGCCATCCGCGAGGAGATCTCGCCGCAGATCGACCTCTACTTCGAGGCCCACCCGGACGCGGACGCCCTGCGCAAAGGCAACAAGATGGCCCGCGAGCGCATGACGATCCTGTACGACCTGAGCAAGCACCTCGAGGCCCTCGTCGTGGGCACCGGGAACCGCACCGAGAGCCTGCTCGGCTACACCACCATGTACGGGGACAACGCCTGCGCCCTGAACCCCATCGGCTCGTTTCTGAAGACGGAGATCCGGCAACTCGGTCGCGCCCTCGACCTGCCGGAGCGCATCCTCACGAAGCCTCCCTCCGCGGACCTCTGGGCGGGACAGACGGACGAAGAGGAGCTGGGCCTGACCTACGACGCCGTGGACCCGCTC
>SWCD01004703.1_pt1 | contig 20847 bp, 17 predicted proteins | sample 4693011 | NCBI WGS metagenome assembly SWCD01 (sample SAMN10267278, study PRJNA491770) | bioreactor metagenome | isolation source: DHS bioreactor inoculated with marine | place: Japan: Omine Ridge, Nankai Trough | reverse complement strand
GTGGAGGCATATTGTGCTAAGGATGGCAGTATCATCTGCATGAAAGGACCAAGGGCTGAGGAAGAATACCAGGCATGGCTTTCTAATCATTCGCCGAGCGCCGTGCATTTGCAAGATACACACGAATATATCCTTCCAGAAACGGGGCAGAGTCGACAACTCATGATTTTCTCCAAGAAAGCGAATTCCCCATCGTAAAAAAACAATTATGTTTGATCACCGTACTACAGCAACCACCACTCCCGCCCTGATGTTCCAGGGGACCTGCTCCAATGCCGGTAAGTCTATTTTGACGGCGGCCTTCTGTCGAATTCTTCTGCAGGATGGTTTGGCAGTTGCGCCTTTTAAGGCCCAGAATATGTCGCTGAACTCCTATGTCACCCATGACGGCGAGGAGATGGGGCGGGCTCAGGTGGTGCAGGCCCAGGCGGCCCGGCTAGATCCGGACGTGCGTATGAATCCGGTGCTGTTGAAACCTTCTTCAGACACGGGGAGTCAGGTGATTGTCATGGGCAAGCCGGTGGCAAATATGAGTGTCGGCGACTATCTGCGCTATAAACCAGAGGTTTTTGCCAAGGTCCAGGATGCCTATGATTCTTTAGCAAGCGAGTATCAGGTGATTGTCATGGAGGGGGCGGGCTCTCCTGCTGAGGTTAACCTCAAACATCATGATATTGTCAATATGCCCATGGCCCGCTATGCCAAGGCCAAGGTGCTTCTTGTTGGTGATATTGACCGGGGCGGCGTCTTTGCCTCCTTTATCGGCACCATTGAAATTTTGGATCAGTGGGAGCGCGATCTTCTTGCTGGGTTTGTGGTGAATCGTTTTCGGGGCCAAAAGTCGCTCCTTGACGATGCCCTGAGTTATATGGCGAACAAGACGGGTAAACCGGTGTTGGGAGTGGTGGACTATCTCGCTAATTTGGGACTGCCTGAAGAAGATTCAGTGAGTTTCAAAAATGGTCTTTTTGATCAGCAGTCGCAGGGGCAAGCCGATGTTGACCTTGTGCTTATTGATCTACCCCATATCTCCAACTTTACTGACTTTGAACCCTTTCTGGCTGAGCCTGATGTTCGGGTCCGTTTGGTGAAAAAGGCTGATGATCTAGGCAAACCCCATGCCATTTTACTGCCCGGCAGCAAAAATGTGGTGGCTGATCTGCGCTACCTCCAAGAGAGCGGTCTTGCTGAAGCGATACAAGAATCTGCAAAGAAGGGCATAGAGGTGGCTGGTATCTGTGGGGGATTCCAGATCCTTGGTCGCCATCTTGCCGATCCTCACCATATTGAGTCCGCAGGCGAAAGTCTTGAGGGCCTGGGTCTGCTTGATATTGATACAGTGCTTGAAAAAGAGAAGACCTTGACCCTGAAAAAAGGCGTTCATCTCAGCTCAGGATGCCAGGTGCAAGGGTATGAAATTCATCACGGTATCAGTTTGACAAACAGCCAGCCTCTGCTCAATTTTTCAGATGGTGATGGGTGCGGTGTTGTTTCAGATACCGGTTTGATTTGGGGATCTTATCTCCATGGTATCTTTGATGCAGATCCCTTCCGGCGCTGGTTTATTGACCGCTTGCGTAGTCGAAGTGGTTTGACGCCCCTGGGTGAAGTTCAGGCCTGTTATGATCTGGAACCTGCCTTCGACCGTCTGGCAACCGCGGTTCGTGAGCAGATGGATATGGATCGGGTCTATCAGCTTCTTGGTTTATAACCATGCTCTCTCCTGTTGTTCATATTGCGCTTGCTCTTCTGCTGGACCAGTTTCTTGGTGATCCTCGCTGGCTCCCCCATCCGGTGCGCCTGATCGGCACCTTGCAAACTTATCTGGAGACGTTGACGCGTCGGCTAACTCCCCATGCCAAAGCAGCCGGGATAGTGACGGTGCTTATTACCCTGACTGTTACGGGCGGAGCAACGTATGCCCTCCTTCTTGGCGCCGGGAAAGTTCATCCCATTGCCTATGATGCAGTGGCTGTCATTTTGCTCTATACCAGTTTTGCAGCCCGTGATCTGGCTCGGCATGCCTTTGCCGTTTACCGGGCCTTACAGAAGGAGGATATTACCTTAGCCCGCAAGCGGGTAGCCATGATTGTTGGCAGGGATACAGCTGATCTAGACGAGGCCGGAGTAGCGCGGGCCGGAGTGGAGAGCGTGGCGGAAAGTCTCGTTGATGGTGTGACCGCCCCTATTTTCTATGCCCTCCTGGGAGGGCCTGTGGGGGCCATGCTCTATAAGGCAATTAACACAGGCGATTCCATGTTCGGTTATAAGAACGAACGGTATATTGAGTTTGGCTGGGCGGCAGCACGCCTTGATGATCTTGCCATTTTTTTGCCAGCCCGCCTCACTGCTCTTTTTGTCCCCCTGGCAGCCTTTTTTCTAGGTCTCAAATCTCGAGACAGTTTGCGGATTCTTCGCAGGGATTGCCGGGCCCATACCAGCCCCAATGCAGGTTTTCCTGAAGCTGCTGTCGCTGGTGCCCTGGGGGTACAACTTGGTGGTGACAGTTCTTATTTTGGTAAAACTATTTCCAAACAAACCATTGGTGATGCCAAGCAAAAAATTGTTGCTGGCCATCTTCGCAGTGCAGTTTCTCTTATGCTTCTTTCTTCTTTTTTATTCTTTGCTGTTGGCGCCTTTTTGGCTCATTTTCTTTAGTAAAGATAACCAGTATTTATCTTATCTTTGGGCGCAGAATTCTCCCAGTTTAAGCTTCGAATTAATCATTTAAGTTGTTGTTATTATAGTGTTTTTAACTTGTTGATTTGGTTTGAAGAGGCGTTGTATGATATTTTTCACAGCGCTTGGGCCTGAATGAAGAGGTAAGAGTGTCATGCTTTTCATATCTGCCAATCAAGCGTTTACTCGTTTCCGTTGTTGGAGCACATGGCTTCTTCTCTGAAACATATTCCAACGACACGTCTTAAACATCAACATATCAAGGAGGTGCACGGCATCAGTTGAGATCATTCACTAAAGACTAAAAAAATCAAGGAGGGGTCCCATGAGAATCAAAGCAACACTTGTTTTGTTTGCTATCGGCTTTTTAGGACTGTCCCAAGTTGGGATGGCCGCCAAACCTAAAGAGGCTGATACCATTGATGAGCTTCTCAAGCTCTATGATAATGAACCTTGTATGGAATGCCATACGGAAGCCCATGAAGAATGGAGTAATTCCTGGCACGCCAAAGCGGTTATTTCTTCATTAAAAGGAATGCGCAATTTTATAAAGGTTGGCCTGGAAAAAGAGTGGGATACCCCCTTAACAAAAGCTCAACTATTAAAATGTTTGGATTGCCATGCTCCTGTTGTCAATTTTGCCTCTGAAAAATTGGCAAAGGAAATCGGCGGACTTATTGTGACTGCCTTTGAGAAAAAAGGCACTCGAAAAGGAGATGCCGCTAAAAAGGAACTGGCCAAACTTAATGTCGGCTGTACAAGCTGTCATAACATCAAAGCAACGGCTGTTGCCAAAGGCTTACGAGGTGAGCCCAAGTATGGCGTGGTCTACGGACCAAATGGCAATGATTCTGACGGCCATGAGAGTATTGAGTCTGTGGAAATGGGGCGTTCGCTTTTCTGTATGCAGTGTCATGGTATCTATACGGCACCTGATGGAGAGAAAATCCAGTGCAACACCCTGTCCGGCAGTTATCAGGATGCCTATATTAATCTCGGTGGCTCCCAGACCTGCCAGGATTGTCATATGGACGGCACCGGACATCTGTTCCCTGGTGGCCATGATCTTGATACTGTCAAAAAAGGGCTCGGCTTTAATGTCCAAATGACCGATTACCGTCATTTGCCTGGGAAGATTGCCGGAGTGAAAAACAAGAAGGCCTGGGTTCCCAGCGTTCTTATCACTGCTTTTATAGAAAATAAAACCGGTCACCGCGTCCCGGATGGCTGACTTTGGTCAGGCAAAGTGGTCCTGGATGTGACCGCAAAAGACACAAAAGGCAAAGTACTGGTTCAAAAGACGAAAACCTATTTTGAGATCGGGGTGGATACTGACCGCGACATGCGCTATGGAGCATGGCAAATCAAGGAAATTATCGACCTTACTCTTCCTCCGCTCCAGACCCAAAAGGAGCAGTATTTAATGCATTTTGATACTGATACTGAAGAGGTAGAAATTGAGGCCAAGCTCTGGTATTACATCAGTGGTGGTAAGGGAGATGTCATCCATTCCATAAAGAGAAAAATGGAATTTGAAGTCGACTAAAAAAGCAGCAACGATGCACTTTGCAAGACAGCGGTCATGGTGCATGATCGCTGTCTTTTTTTTATTTAGAATCTATCGCTTTCCTTCAGACCTAAGAGCGGCCAGAAAGGGGCCGAAAAGGTCATCGTAATCACGGAAAGATTTTTTGAGGATGATCGGCAGGTCGGGCAGTTCATTATCGTTAACGACAAGATTGGAACTGTTGTGCAGGGCCTCAAGATTATAGAGGGTATGAAATTCCGGGCCAATGAGTACGTAGTAGATGTAACGACGTTTCTGCATGGGCAGTTCGCTCATATGCTTATGGAAGGTTGAGTCGGCCAACATCCCTTCATATTGGCTGTGCAGGACCACGGCTGCGAATTCAGTAAAACGCATACGATTAATGGCATCAACGGCACCATCTGGGAATATCGGCTTATAGCCAAGGCCTTCAAAAACAGTGGCCACAGTGGTGCGGGCCGGATGATCATTGGGCAAGAGGATCATGACCAGGGAGAATTCGTCCAAGACCTCTTTGTCGGCAATGGTGCCTGTTTTAAGCCAGTTGAGACTGGGAGGTTGAGGCTTGTCCCCTTTGTTTTCAGCCCCTGCAGTTGATTGCTGCAGGCTTGCTGTAACCTCCACGGCCATCTGGCAGGTGGGGCAGCTGAACTTGAGGCTCTTGCCCATGGGCAGAGCCGCATAGGCCTCTTCAATTTTTTTCTGATGCCCGGCTGTAAATGCATGCTGGCAATGGGGACATTTTGAAATCATGGTCTAACCTTTTTAATTTAAAGAGTAGATACGAATTAACAGTAACAGTTAAGAACAGTTTAGTTATCGGCGCTTTCTTGGGTCATCACTATATTCATCATCCATGGCAAGGCCGGTGATGCTGGTGGTGGTTTCACCCTTGGCAGCTTTAAGCTGATCAAGACCGCGGCCCATGACGTTGCGCTGGCTACAGTATTGGAGGGCCACCTCTTCGGTGACCATACCTTTTTCAAAAAGAGTCAGAATATACTGATCAAAGGTTGTCATTCCCTGGGCTGTACCGGCACTGATAACCTCATAAAAGGTGCGGTCTTCCTCTTCACCATGAAGAATAAGGTCGCGAACACGGAGATTTTTTCTCATAATCTCAAAGGCAGCCACTCGACCGCCGCCGAGCTTGGGCAGCAGGCGTTGACCAACAATCCAACGCAGGGTTTCTGCCAGTCGGTTTCTGATCTGCGGCTGCTCTTCATGTTCAAACATACCCAAACAACGGTTCACGGTGGAGCCGGCATCAATTGTATGAAGGGTGGAGAGAACCAGATGGCCGGTTTCTGCAGCAGTCAAACCAATTTCCATGGTTTCACGGTCACGCATCTCACCCACCAGAATAACCTTGGGCGCCTGACGCAGGGCAGCACGCAGGCCGCTTGAGAAACTGTCAAAGTCATTACCCAGTTCACGCTGGTTAAAGGTTGCTTTATGATGGGGGTGGACAAATTCGATGGGGTCTTCCAGGGTAATGGTGTGGATAGCCCGTTCACGGTTTATTTTATGGAGCAGGGCGGCCAGGGTAGTTGATTTACCAGAACCCGTGGCACCTGTGACCAGGATAAAACCGTTTAAGATATCGGTCATCTCATTCATGACCACCGGCAGATCCATGGATTCAATGGTTGGGATCTCAGTGGGCAGTTTACGAAGAACAGCAGAATAATGGCCGCGTTGGGAAAAAATATTTACCCTGAAACGTGCCTTGTCACCCAAGCTATAGGAAAGATCGCAGGAGCCGTTTTTGACCAGATCACTGAGCAGACGTTTGTTGCCGGCAAGGAGGTTAAGGGCAAAAACTTCAGTCTGAAAGGGCGTGAGTTCAGTAATGTTAGGCTCAATAGCGACCGGAACAAGTTTCCCTGCCGATTCCACCTGCAGCGGTTTTTCAACGGTAAAATTCAAGTCAGACACCCCGGAATGGGAGTCAAGCATGGTGTCAATCCAATAGTCTATTTCAGTTTGTTTCATGGATTCCTCTTATCAACTACCTGTCAATGGTCCATCTTTTTGGGATGAGTGCCAATGGTTTCGCTGGCTACGATTTTACTGCGATCTGGCTGGAAAGACAAGTTGGGGATTAAAATCATGAAGGTGCCTTTTTCTTTCATGAGGCCTGCTTTTCTTCCAGCCTCCCTGCCTATACCCATATAAAGATCAAGGCGGTGGGCTCCTGCAATGGCAGCACCACTATCTTGATGGGTGACCAGGCGCGTAAATTTCTGCCACAGGAGATCACCCTTTTTATTTAACACAGGTTGGCTACTTGTCAAAACTCCAAGAATTCCAGGGGGATAATGACGATCATCCATGGCCACGGAGCGTCCAGGTGTCAGGGGAAATCCCAAGCTGCCTGATGGCACAAATTCATTTGGCTCGGGTGTGCTTAATCGAAAAAAAATAAAGCGCTCGTTGCAGTGCAGAATTCTTTTTCTTTGATCGGGGTTTTCTGTGAGGTATTTGCGAATGGAGGCCAAACTGACCTCCTCTCTAGTTAGAATACCTTCATTAATGAGAACTTTGCCAATGCTGGTGTAGGGTCTGCCGTTATCAGCAGCATAGGATGCTAAGAGCCTGCGACCATCAGGCAGTTCAATAATTCCAGATCCTTGGACATGGAGAAAGAAGAGGTCAAGGGGGTCGGCAAGATAGGCAATCTCATGGCCTTTCAGTGTTTTATGATCGTTGATTTCCGCCCGGCTGTTGCAGCGCAAAGTATCCTGTTCAGGAGGAGCGTAAAGAGGGTAACGGTATGTGCTTGAGGGGACAAGACTTCCAGAGAAAATAGGAGTGTAATAGCCGGTGACGAGCAATGAAGTTGGGCTGCATGTAGTGAAATTTTCTGAGAAAAAAAGAGCGAGATCGTCATTCTCATTTTCTTCTGTAAGTATGCTCAAGGCCTCTTTGTAGGCACTACTTATTTCGTGGCCGGTCATGGAGTGGCCGCAGAGATTAAAAGTTTCTGTGGCAGCAGTTTCGAAATAGGAGAGGCTTTTTTCAAGGGAGTTTGCCAACCCTCTGTAATGGAGATCGTCAGTGACAGCTTGTGTAGTTCCATTGCCTTCAGCAAAAGAATGAGGCGCTAGCATGTAACTAAAGAGCAGGGCAAGAAAGAGGACAGGCAAGGAAGGCATGGCTGACGGGGTAGACTCTGAAAACATTTTTAAACTATAGCATGCCGATGCTTTGCTTGCGAAAAAAGTTGACAGTCTTCTTGTTAAGAACGCAAAATAAAAAATTGACTCATCTTTCAGAGAGGCAAGGAAATTTCGCTTGACCTGGATGGGCGTCGCTGGTAAGGAGTGGCAGGTAAAAATACTTAGGTAGTTGTACTTGCGTAAGATTACATGCTCTGCCACTCACTAAAATACAGAAATAGTGCGGAGTCGCAGCAGCTTTATTCGATAACGAAGAACCATAGGGAGGCATAATGAGCGAAGATAAGAATATTGAAAGCTTGATGACCGAAAATCGTATTTTTGAGCCACCGGCAGAAGGCCAGGCCACAGCCTATATCAAGAGCATGGATGAGTATAAGGCCATCTATAAGCGTTCCATTGAAGACCCGGAAGGGTTTTGGGCAGAACGTGCCGAAGAGCTGATTAGCTGGGATAAAAAATGGGACACAGTCCTTGATGCCGATATGATCACTCCGGTTATCAAGTGGTTTGACGGCGGTAAGCTCAATGTCTCCACCAACTGTCTTGATCGTCACCTCACCAATGGCCGTAGCGACAAAGCGGCGCTGATTTGGCAGGGTGAGCCTGAGGACGATGTCAAGGTCTACACCTACAAAGAACTCCACCGTGAGGTCTGCCGGTTTGCCAATGTTCTTAAAAAGCATGGCGTCAAAAAGGGTGACCGGGTTTCTGTCTATCTGCCCATGATTCCGGAGCTTGCCATCACCCTGCTGGCCTGTACCAGGATCGGTGCTATCCACTCCGTGGTTTTTGCCGGTTTCTCTGCCCAGAGTCTGCAGAGCCGTGTTCAGGACTGCGAGGCCAAGGTGCTGGTTACTGCTGACGCGGTTATCCGGGCCGGCAAGACCATCCCGCTTAAACCTAATGCCGACGAGGCCATGTCAGAATGTCCATCAGTGGAAAAGGCTATTGTGGTAAAAAGGGCTGGCAACGAGATTGCCATGAAGGATGGCCGTGACGTCTGGTATGAAGACGAGATGAGCGCTGACGGCCTCTCAGATGACTGCCCGGCCGAGTCCATGGATGCAGAAGATGACCTCTTTATCCTCTACACCTCCGGTTCCACCGGTAAGCCTAAGGGTGTGGTTCACACCACCGGCGGCTATCTCACTTATGCCGCCCATACCTGTCAGTGGGTTTTTGATATCAAGGATGAGGATGTCTACTGGTGTACCGCTGATATCGGCTGGATCACCGGTCATTCTTACATCCTCTACGGACCCCTGGCCCTGGGCGCCACCTCTGTGATGTTCGAGGGTGTACCATCCTATCCCGGACCAGACCGTTTCTGGCAGATCTGCGAGAAGTTTAAAGTAAATATATTCTATACAGCGCCCACCGTTATCCGCGCCCTGATGCGTGAAGGCGAAGGTCCCACCCAGAAGCACGATCTCTCCTCTCTGCGTGTGCTCGGCTCTGTTGGCGAGCCCATCAATCCCGAGGCCTGGATGTGGTATCACACCCATATCGGCGGCGGTAAGCTGCCCATTGTTGATACCTGGTGGCAGACTGAGACCGGCGGCATTATGATTTCGCCGCTGCCTTTTGCTACTCCCCTTAAGCCTGGTTCCGCATCTTTACCGCTGCCCGGTATTGATGTCGCCGTGCTTGACGAGGAAGGCAAGGAGGCCGGTGTTAACGAGGGTGGCCGCCTTGTGGTCCGCAAGCCATGGCCCGGTATTCTCCGCGGTGTATTTGGTGATCCGGCCCGTTATAAAAAGACCTATTTTTCCAAGTATGAAGGTATGTACGATCCTGAAGATGGTGTTCGTCGTGATCAGGATGGCTATTTCTGGATCATGGGACGCCTGGATGACGTTATCAACGTTTCCGGTCATCGTCTTGGTACAGCTGAGATTGAGTCTGCTCTTGTTGCCCATGAGGCTGTGGCAGAGGCCGCTGTTGTTGGTGCCCCTCACCCAGTCAAGGGACAGACCATCTACTCCTACGTATCCTTGAAGGCTGGCGTTGAGGCCACCGATGATCTGATGAAAGAACTTCGAACCCATGTTCGTACCGAGATCGGCCCCATCGCCACTCCTGAGTTTATCCAGTTCTCCGACGGTCTTCCTAAGACCCGTTCTGGTAAGATCATGCGCCGCATCCTGCGTAAGATCGCTGCTGGTCAGGACGACTTTGGTGATACCTCCACCCTTGCTGACCCATCTGTAGTGGATGTTTTGGTTCAAGGTAGTGAGGATATGAAAAAGTAAGACCTCTCCTCTCTTCAAAGGAGAAAAGGCGTTCTAGCTTGCTTGCAGGCTGGAGCGCCTTTTTTTATGGTGCCGCTCAGATTGTCGGTCTCGTCAAAATCACTCGACACGACGTACTGTGTCAGAAGCTATGCTATTACCCTTTTCAGAGTTTGGTGTTAGATACTTTCGCCAAGCACATCAATAATTGACAGTGAAAAAGAGGAGGGGTATGGTGACCGGTCTTACAATCACGCCATTGCAGGACCTGAATTGAAATGAGTTTTTTATACCTCCAAAATAATGGGCCATCGCAGAAGACTTTGGTTTTCTTACCGGGCTGGGGTTTTAACGGCCGGGTTGCGCGTTATGGAAGGTGGCCTGAGAATATCAACCTGCTTGTGCCTGAACAATTTTGCCATGGTGGTATGGTGGCCGAGTTGCGCGACTTTATTGCCCGTACCCAGATGGGGCAAGTTACCTTGGTTGGTTGGTCCATGGGCGCTCATCTGGCCTGGGATTTTGCCAGTAGGTATCCTGAGATGGTTTGTTCAATAGCTCTTCTGGCTGGCCGTAAGCAATGGCCGGCTGGGGAGATCGCTGCGATCAAGAAGGACCTTGCTGCTGGTCTTCAAAAATCAATGCAGGTTTTTTACCGCAAATGTTTTCTTGGCTATAAGGATTTGTACCAGAAGTTTGTAGCAGAGCTGGAGGGTGATTATCTTGCCGGACTCAAGGAGAAGGAGCTTGGTGAAGGCCTTGATTACCTGGCCAATCATCCAATAAACGGCCTGGCACCAGCAGGTGTCCCAGTTCAGATACTGAATGGCCGTAAAGATGTTGTTACTCCTGTGGCCGAGCGCCCAAAAGTAGAGGGTGCCAAGCAAGCAGTGCTTGATGCCACCGGTCATCTGATTTTTGCTCACCCTCACACCTACCTGTCTTAGTGAGCCATGTCGTCTCAAGATAAAGCCAAAGAGCATATTCGCCAGCGTTTCAGCCGTGCTGCCCATTCTTACGATCAGTACGCCCATGTTCAGCGTTTGGCTGCCGATTGGCTTATGGATTCTATAAAAGAAGAGCCTGTCACGATTCTTGAAATAGGCTGCGGTACCGGTAATCTCACAAGGTTACTGGCCGAGAGATTTCCCCAGGCCAGAATTACCTCCATTGATTTTGCAGAAGCCATGGTCGAACAGGCCCGTGAAAAGTTGAGCAGCACAGGTCATGTCCAGTTTCACTGTGTTGATGGCGAGACTTTTATCAAAAGTACGGAAGAAAGGTATGATTTGGTGGTGAGTAATGCCACCTTGCAATGGTTTGCTGACCTGCCTGCCACCTTTAAACATCTTAGCCGCATTATGGATGAGAAAGGCAGGGTGGCCCTTTCCCTTTTTGGTCCTGGATCCTTTCAGGAGCTTGCCACTGCCATGCGGGAGATTGTTGATCCTGATGTCCACCTCCCGGCAGAGTCATTTTGTACAGCCAAAGATGCCGAGTCTCTTGCCCGGAAAGTTTTCAGTACAGTGGAATTTGACAGCAAGATGATAAGGAAAGAATATGCCACTTTCTTTGATATCCTCGACCATATCAAGAAAACTGGAACCGGCGGCTATCATGAAAAGGTTCCCCACTTGAGCCGCTCGGTTTTAAAAAGCTTGGAGCAGTGGTTTGCTGAAAGTGGTGGTTATACCATTAGCTATGAAATTATAGTGCTTAACTGCCATGGTGTACGCAAAGAGGAGGACAGATGAATCCTTTGCCTGCAGAAATACTGATCACCGGCACCGATACCTCAGTGGGCAAGACCTTGGTTGCCGCCTTGCTTCTTGATTTTTTAAAGAGCAAGGGCACGGACGTCGGTTATCTCAAGCTTGTCAGCTGCGGCGGTGAGCAGGCTGATGATTGCCTTTATTGTCAAGAAAAGGCTGGAGTTGAAGCTGAGGTGGTCTACCATTTTGGCTTAGCTGCATCCCCCCATCTGGCCGCCCGTCAGCAGGGCGAAGCGGTTGATCTTGCCCGCCTCAGCGCGGCATTGAATAAAAAACATCACGAGGTTTTGGTGGTTGAAGGGGCAGGGGGTCTCTGTGTTCCCCTCACTGATGAGACCCTGCTTGTCGACTTTATGGCAAACCATCCTATGACCACTATTCTGGTGGCCCGTTCCGGCCTTGGCACCTTAAACCATACCCTGCTCAGTGTTGAAGCGCTGCGTTCCCGCAAGATTCCAATCATGGGCATTATCTTTTCTGATGAACAGAAATATGCCGAGGATGATCTCCTGGTGCAGGACAATATGGCAACTATTGCCAGACTCACAGGGCTGACTGTGCTTGGTAGGCTGCCCCAATGTGTTGATTTTGCAGAAGGCCAGCTTTTTTTCAAGGAGATTGGTGAAGCGATTGCCAGGAGCTAATACTCAGATTTATGTCGGCTTTACTGGAGAATATTGAATGTCGAACAGGTAAGCGAGCTTGCGAGACTCCGAGAAATTCTGAACCGCAGAAGTAACACTTCCAAAACTCAAAACTCCCTGTTCTCTATTCGATATTCTGTGCTCTTTAAAGCCCTCTATTTCTTACAGCACTCTCCCCGTGTTGCAGGCACACCCAAGGCCTTCAGTATAATGCCCATTGGACAGAATTTGCTGAAGCCGAATTGAAAAAGATTGGCACCGACAAAGGCGGTAAAAAAGAGCCAGTATTTATGAACAAAAATGGGGCTTGCTTCAACACCCAGAGCCAGGGAGAGAAGAATAAAAAAACCGGCTATTGAGTGGATCCAGTCTGTAATAATCATGGTGTGTCCTCCGTGAAGAGTTGGTATCTGCCGTGAAGTTCTACTTCAAGATAAGAATTTTGTTTGTTATGGCAAGTAGCCTACCAGAAAATGTTTAGGTACTAGAAGCTCCAACGAACTGCTGCATAGACATTGGTGTTGTCTTCAAATTGGCCAAAGAAGGTATGATCATCCGAACCAATGAACACATTGCCGCCACCCTCAAGGAGCCACTGGTCTGTAAGTTTGTATTGTATCTTAGGCCTGATATAACAATCCTCATCGGTGGGGGAGTAGTAGGTGAACAGGGAGAGAGTCAGGGTCTGGTTCATCAAGAGCTTTGTGAGGCGTAGGGTAAGCAGGCTCCGATATTCATCCTTAGTCGGGGCGCCAGGCGCCAACAACGCCTCATACTCGTCATAATCCATCATCCATTCCAGGTAATATTGGAAACCGGCAGTGAAGTCACGGGCAACCTCACGCTCAAAACCGAGAAGCAGGCGGTATTCGCTGTTTCTTGTCAGGGGATCGTCACCATTTTCAGCCTGGCTTGAGTGATAGTAGCCGGTTTCTATATTGCCGATGCCTCCTAAAAGTGGCCCTCGCAGCGAGGCACCATAGACCTGCAAACGTGGATAGCGGAGTTTCATGTCAGGCATGCTGAGACCTTCCGGCGTTTGCCAGAAGCCGTTATAACCATATAGGGCCAGTTCAAATGAAGAGATAGTGCGCGACAGCCGCACTGCGTATTCGGCGTCACGGCTGGCGCTGTTTCTCTCCTCAATGTCGAAAATATAATCTTCACCGGCAGTTCTGCCCAACAATGGGTTCCAGTAGGAAAGGCGTTCGCCACTGATGTGAACTGAGCCTTCAAAAATGGGAATGTACACCAGATCGACGTTGATCAGATCGAAAAAGACGCTTGTTTTTACAGCATTGCTTGGTGCTTTCAGATATTCGTCATCGCGGCCAATGAAAAAAGATTGCCAATCCTTTCTGAACAGGTCGTTGATAAAAACCAGGTCGCCGGTACCCCAGGTCAGGGTTTGTCGACCAATCTTCATGTCCATATTGTCCAAGGGTGAAAAAAGGAAACTCAATTCTCGCATTCTGCCGGTGAGCTGTTCTGTTACACCGTCAGCAAGAACGTCACCTTTGGCTTTGAAGATGCTCCAGCCAAAATCTTTACTCAGATCAAGTTGAAGTCTGGCCTCGGCTATGGAAGCATCATCGGCATAATGGTCGTCTTGCGTGCGAAGGCCTCCTCGGGTTTCAATAAAACCGAAAAAGTCGACCTCATACTTGTCGTAGATACTATTCTTAAACTGCCTCAGGTCGGCTTGGCACGGAGCGGCAACAATAAGTATAGAAACGATGGATAGCAGGAGAGGTTTTTTCATAATACGGCGAAATTACTGGCGAGCCTCTCTTGGAGGGCGGCGAAGATAGCGTTCTGTAAAGATGTCATCGTCCAGGTTTATATTGTACTTAACGTTGGTGAATTCTGTGATTGTGTGACCACCACTTCCTAAGTCGCTAATTTTTGATTTAGTGACCGTGGTGAAGCCGCCAATGGTCTCTACTCCTAAAACCTCCATGGTTCGGTAAAGAGTCCCAGACTTGTCAATATATTCAGCCTTCATGGGCAGAAAATTCGTTTTGTCGATCCATACTTTGTAGGAGGCAAACTCAACGCTCTCAGGGGCTTTGGGGATATTCTTTATTACATAGAAGGTGTTATTTTCTTCGGCGAGTTCATGGTGGTCGGCATTTAAGTTACGGCCCGATACATCTTCATAAAAGAAGTGAGAACCCATAAAGCTGGTACGTTTGTCAGAGGCGGCAATACGTTTCACCAGATCGAGGCTTGGTAGGTACATCCAGCGATCGTCATCACGATCAATATATTTATGGACCAGAAAGGTGGTTTTGCGGACATCACTTGGGCGCTTAAAATAGACAAAATAGCGTTGATTGCCACCGTCTTGGGTATCCTTGCGAAGAATTGTGAAAAGGCGTTCTCTGGTGCGGCCTTGGTTATCACTGATAGTCATGGAAACTTCAGCTCGCCCATCAACCCCGTTATAATACGAGACATTATTTGCCTTGTTGATGATCTCTTCAATGGACGGGGCGGCAAAAGCAGAATTTGCTAATAATGCAGTGAGAAGCATCAGAGATAGTAATAGCTTTTTAAGCATGGAAATAACCTCCGTGTACAACGATTATGAATGAGTTTTGCCAAAGAGCCAGCCCTGTAGGATGGTGACCAGTGAGGGGAGAATGATCATTGTTCCCAGGCCGGAGATCGCCATAATTGAGGCCAGGAAAAAACCTACTGTTTTGTACGGTACAAGAGGCGCCAGAAGCAAGGGAGTAAAACCGATAGCAATAACAATAACATTACGACTGATTGCCCTGGATGGCTCCTTAAACATAACAGTAATAGCCTGGTCCCAAGAGCCCGTTTGTTTAAAGCTGGCTCGAGATCGTTCCAGAAAATGGATGGCAAAATCCACAGCCAAGCCCAAGGTAAGAGAAGATAAGACTGCCACAGGCATATCGTAATCTTTACCGATAAAGCCGATAATGCCGTAAATCCAGCCAATGGTCATGGTAAGGGGCACCATGGCAAGCAGCCCCCAAGAGGGCGAGCGAAAGAGAACCACCATCATGATAAAGACAATAACAAAGCTGGAAAGAAAAGCGTTGCGCATACCGGAGACCATTTTGTCCTGCCAAACTACATTGAGGTAGGTGAGACCGGCCCATTTATGGCTAATGTTTACTGGAGGTGGATGGCCAACCATATATTTCTTAACTTCATGAACCACCTTCTCCATAACCTTATTGTCACCATTTTGGAGCTGAACCCATATGTTTGCCTTTTGGTAGTCCGGAGTAACAAGTTGGTATAGATCGTCTGGTTTATGGCTGTTCTGAAATGAAATTAACGTTTGAGCTACACCGCCAATGGTGTCAGGGATTGTGTAATGATCCGGATTAGATTCAAACAGTTCTTTATGGACCTTTTTAACAAGGTCACTCACTGAATTAGATTTACCCACCACGCCTGTAGAGAGCAGGTAGGCTTGCAGGTCGGCAATATAATTTAAAACATCCGGACGCTTGAAGACCTGGTCGAGATTTCTGAAGCTGTCAACCTGGGCAATGAGATCAGCCCAGACATCGTAGGTGGCGTCATCAGCGACGTCCTGGCTGTCCATCAAGTTTGACTCCAGAACAGCAAGCATGCTGTCCGTTGTACTTTCTTGACTTGCTCTTGTCAGAATTGCCAAGGCTTTTGCAACAACAGCTTTACTGGTCCCATCAGTAGCAAGGCCTTTAAACATGTTGGATAGTTCTGTTTCAGCTTGGGCCGGGCTTAATGGGTCTAGTTTTGACTCCAAGACCAGAAATGCTTCATAGGTGCCGCGGAAATGATCATTGAGCACCTTGTCGGCCACTCTGATTTCATGATTTTCTGTGAACCATTTCACAGGATTATCATTCACCTGGATTTTGCTTATGCCATAAAAGGCAAACAGGGTGATCACCATGGTGATGCTGATAATCAGTTTTGGCCAGCTGTAAACAAATCTGCCTAGACTATTAAGTGAACGGGCCAGAGGTGAATTATTGGTATTGCTGTCACCTTGGCCTTTAACGCCGAAATTTTTCAGACTTTCTTCCGGCATCATCATTATATAAGCGGGAATGAAAACAATGGTGGTAAACCAGGCGATCATAATGCCAATGGCCACAAAAACCCCAAAGGCCTGAACAGGAGGTATGGGGGTCAGGGCCAGGGAGGCAAAACCAGCTGACGAAGTCAAGGAAGTGTAAAGCATGGGCATAAAGAGCTGGTCAACCACATGCTCGATGGTCTTTCTGCGGTCGCCGATTTTTTGGTACTGGTCAAAAAATTCACTCATGATGTGGATGGAATCCACAACGGCGATGGGCATCAGAAAAATGGGGATCATCGAACTCATGATGTGCAAGGTGTTGCCAGTGCCAATGAGAAGGCCCATGGTGGTAAGTACAGCAACCATGGCAACAATCATCGGTGAAGTGATGAGACGGAGCTGTTTGAAGAAAAAAAGCATGAGCAGGAAGATGGCAAGCATGGCCAGGGGCGCTGAGATCGCCATCTGGACAAACATCTCTTTGCCAAAGGTGTCTTCGGCAACAGGCAGGCCGGTGATATAATACTGGTCACCGTTGCTGCTGAGGGTGGCAATTTTCTCTTTAAGTTTCTGGCTTACGGTATGGGCAAACTTCTTTGAAGTGATAGGCAGGTAAATGCCAATTGCCTTGCCGTCTTCGGAAACGAGGGTCCCTTTTAAAAGTGGGTTGTCAAGGGCCAGGTCACGAATACGTAATGACTCCTCCTGGTTTGTTGGAGGCTTTGACATAAGCCAGTCAAAGCTGACCTGACCAAGACCGGCCTGAACAATGGCATCCACATTTGAAGGTGCAATGATTTTTTGAGGCACCACCTTGAGGTCAGGATTGTCCGGATCTGAAAGACCGGCTGCAAACTCCGTGAGTTCAGAAACGTGGCTGAGGGTTTCTGGATTAAAAACACCATCAGGGTGGGTTTCATTAACAACACCCAGCACAACAAAGTCATAGAGCGAGAATTCTTTTTTGGTGGCGGTATGAAAAACCCGGACACCTTCATCCTTTGACAACATATTCTCAGGATCGGTGTCGACTTTGACTTTGACAATAAGGGAGGCCAGAACAAGGGTTAAAATCACCATGGTTGCGGTGATAAGTTTTGGCCTGAGAATGGATATCTGAACGAGTTTGCTGCCAAGTTTCATGATCTACTTCCTTGAACCGGCATAGAAGCCGGAAGGTGGTTAAGTATCAAGCACGAGGACACGCACCCCCCAGAGGTGACCTGTGTGCCGGTTGTCAAAACATCTCTGCCGTAGTGACAAGTCCGGATATGGTGATTTTAGTCGGAAATTGTCTCCTGGCAGTAGAGTTTGCGCATGGTTTGCATTAACTCTAAGACGCGGGTGTCGTTGATTCGGTTGTAGATGAAATTTGCATCTTTCCGATAGCCGATGATACCTTGATTCCGCAGTATTGAAAGGTGCTGGGAAACATTAGCGTTGGTGGTTTTTACTTCTTCTCTGATATCACCAACAGTCATTTCTTTGTCCTGGAGCAGGCAAAGAATTTTCAGTCTGATCGGATGCGACATGGTTTTAAGCATGCCGGCAATAGATTCTACCTGGTTGTCTTCCAAAACGACACCTTAAGTATTTAGTTTTTTCCTTTAATAGAATCGCTTCTATCTGTAAAGCTTTTTTTGAACTGTAAACGTAATGATAGCCAGCTCCTCGATTTTTTCAATCTTTTTTAATCAATTTAGTTAAAAGCTAAATCATCAATGATGGGGCTTGTTTCAGGAAAAAAAGAAATAAATTTACCTGAAAAATAAAGTGAGCAACTTAACAGTTGTTTATTTACGATGGCAATTTTTAAGGGTTGATGCAACGCTAAAATCAGGGGCGCCAGTGCGGCAAAATGTCGCACTGGCAGGGAGGTGGGTCAGGGCCTAACAGGAGAAGAGATCGCTCTGGGGCGCAAAAGATGGTAAATTACACATGTTGCTCATGGTTAGCATTTTTTATTTTCTCATAAATCTTGCGCTTAATTGAAAATGCTTCCGGGTTGCCACTTCTCCTTTCATGCGTTACTTATTGAAATCAGGGGCTGTTTTTTTACTTTTTTCACAAGACGTTTAACTCTTTGCCAGCTATTACTGGTGGAAGAGTAGTTGGTGTCTGTTTACTATGAAAAAACGTTTTCTCACTCTTCTCGCTGTTGCGATTTTGGTCCTTGTCCTTGGTACCACCTTTGTCATTCTCAATATTGATCAGTCTATCAGCAGTCTTGATAATCTGGTGGGACGCTATGAAAAGGAACGCAAGTGTACCCGGGTCCTCATGGCTATCAAGAAGGTTCAACAGGATGGAATTCTCCATCATACCTATGGGGAGTTAGGGGCTGAAGCCATGAAAGCCCGGGTGGCTGATCTTGGCAAAAAAACAGCATCCTGTGCAAATTGCCACCACCCCGCGGCGGTTGCTGAAAAGGTTCGTGAATTTTCGCAAAAGGCTCAGGCGTTCCAAGATGTCATGACCACCATTTTTAAGCGCATTGAAGATCCGGATCATAAAGTTCTGGATGTCGAAGCCTTTGCCATGGGCCAAGAACTCTATATCCAGGCCCAGGATCTTTTTACTAAGTCATCAAAACAACTGGCTGTGGAAACCAGGGATGCCCGCGCTTCAGCAGTGAAGAGTAAATGGTTGCTCTATATAATTACCTGTTCAGGGCTTGTTGTTGTTATTGCGACGACCCTCTTGCTTATCCGCAGTTTCACAAGGCCGCTGCAAAGCTTGCTGACTGCAACTAAAAAGATTGAACAGGGAGATCTTGATTATCGGATCAAGGGGTTGCAGCATGAATTTGGGGCTCTTGCCAATGCCTTTAATGCCATGTCAGCATCATTAAAAACACAGATGGTACAATTGCAGCGCAGTGAACAACTCGCTGCCTGCGGTAAGATTGCCACAACATTGGTCCATGAAGTTAGAAACCCCCTTGCCGGTATAAAGGCTGCCATGGAGGTCCTTTCCAGCGAATCAACAATCTCTAAGGAGGATCGGGAAATTCTCTTCAAAGTGGTGTGGGAGGTTAATCGCATAGAAGGCCTGTTCACCAATATGCTTGATTTTGCCAGGCCCAAGCCGCCTCAACTCACCCAGGTTTCATTAAAAGAGATCATTGACCGGGCCTTGCTTTTTACCCCTGCTGTCACCAATCAAAAAGTAGAGGTGGTCTGGGAACGTGATGCCCCTGTGCCCACCATTCAGGCTGATCCCAACCAGCTTTACCAGGTGTTTCTTAATCTTTTTCTCAATGCGGCGGCAGTCATGCCCCAGGGCGGAACTTTGACTATTGTTATTACAGCTAACAAGGATGAAGAAACAGTCAATATTGCGGTGTCTGATACTGGGAGCGGCATTGATGAAGATCTTTTGGGTGATATTTTCAGCCCGTTTTTTACCACGAAGCCCAAAGGCTCCGGTCTAGGTCTTGCCACCTGTAAGACGCTTATAGAGCTGCATCATGGCTCCATAACTGCCAGTAATAGTCCTGAGGGCGGAGCGCTTTTCATGGTTTCTTTGCCCATTTTCGGAGGAAAGATTGATGCAGATTAAAGGGCGGATTTTTTTGGTCGAGGATGATGACTTCATCGGTTCTATGCTTGCCCGGGCTTTGAAAAATGCCGGATATGAGGTCCGTTTTGAAACCACTACCGAAGATATACTTACAAAAATTTCCGGGTGGGCTCCTGATATAACCATGCTGGATAATAATCTGCCCGGCATGACAGGTCTTGAAATCCTTGAAGAGATCAAGAAACAGGAAATGACGACTCAGGTTGTTATGCTCACTGCTGATGATTCTGTAGGGACTTCCGTGAAGGCCATGAAGCTCGGCGCCAGTGATTATCTGGTGAAGCCTTTTAATATGGATGAGGTACTCCTTGTTCTGGCCGGGTTGATTGAAAAGGCGAAGTTGCGTGATGAGGTGGGCTATTTTCGTAAGCGATGCCAGACGTTGAATCAAACGGAAATCATTGGCAATGACCAAAAAACCCTGGAGTTGGTTAAAGAAATACAGGTTATTGCCAAGGCCGGGGTGGATACCGTTTTAATTACCGGAGAAAGTGGGACAGGTAAGGAGCTTGTGGCAGGCTACCTGCACGAACTCATCAATGACGGCAGCCATTCACCCATGATCCGCATTAACTGCGCAGCCTTGCCCGAGACATTATTAGAAGCGGAACTTTTCGGCCATGCAAAGGGCACGTTCACCGACGCCCGGCAGGATAAAAAAGGGCTTTTTGAACTAGCTGATGGCGGTTGCCTGCTCCTTGATGAGATTGCCGAGATGAAGCTTGATCTGCAAAGTAAGCTGCTGCGAGCCCTTGAGGAGAGAAGTATCCGACGGGTGGGTGGTGAAGAGGAGATTCCGGTAAATGTCACGGTGCTTGCCACCACCAATAAGGATATTGCCGTTGAGGTTGAAAAGGAGAATTTCCGCCTTGATCTTTTCTATCGGCTTAACACCTTTCACATCGAAGTCCTGCCCCTGCGTGAACGTCCTGATGATATTGCTCCAATAGCGGAGCATTTTCTTGATTACTATAATAAGCGCTACCGAAAAGATGCCATCAAAGGCTTTAGCGAAGAAAGCCTGGCCTTGATGCGCAATTATGACTGGCCCGGTAATGTTCGCGAATTACGAAATATGGTGGAGCGTCTGGTGGTTCTGAAAGATCCGGCTACCATCGAACCGCATCATCTCCCCCTTGATATAGCCGGCAGTT
>SWCD01011356.1_pt1 | contig 20919 bp, 18 predicted proteins | sample 4693011 | NCBI WGS metagenome assembly SWCD01 (sample SAMN10267278, study PRJNA491770) | bioreactor metagenome | isolation source: DHS bioreactor inoculated with marine | place: Japan: Omine Ridge, Nankai Trough | reverse complement strand
TTGAAATGGAGAAAAAGTGAACCGGACAGAGTTTAATTTACACACCCGATGGATTGTTTTTTACTTTTTTCAATTGCTCTTTTTTCCACGCTTCAATTGCAACCTGTGCAATTTCTGCTTGAGCACTTGCTATGGATTCGAGTAAATCCTTATTTGCAATTAATTCAGCATTTAACTTTTGAACATTTTTATCTGCATGGACTTTAACTGCGGTATTTATTTCTTCATTAATATTCGACTGAAGTAGAAGTTGTTTTACTTTTGCTTCATGTTTTATTCTATCAAGAATGTCATCATAAGGTCCTCTCTCCGTCATCATCTTAAACATAATGGGAGCTATTTCGATAAAAATAAATAGCAATGTAATTAACCATTTTGCGTACCAAACAGGTGTTTTCTCTTTTTCAACTCTCACAAGTTCTTTTTCTCCATTTTTTACCTCGTAAAACGGTACATCCTGATACATTAAATTATCTAAAGCTTTTAGTCTTGCAATTAATCCATTATTTTGTGCTTGAACTGTCTTTTGATTTTCAATGTCAGATTGAGTTAAAATTTCCCGTTCTTTTATTTTAACATCTATTTCGTCAATTGATTGGTAGTCTTTTTCATTTAAACTATTAAAATTGTTTTTCGTTGAAGTGTATGCTAATTCAGCATCATCTGCAATTTTTTTCAAGTCTTCATAATATCCTCCCTTCCCTTTTTTTCCACTAAATTTCCCAAGATTCCATTCGTCATTTTTATCTTTATTAGCAGTTTCCCAAAAGGTTCTTTTATCTTCAATGAGTTTTATTCTATTCCTAATATTTGTTTGCAATTCATTTCTTTCTTCTTTTAGTCTTGTTAAAATAGGGTCGTTTTCACCTGTTTTAATAATAGTGTTATTTGTAATTGCAATTTGGGTGCTTATTTCAGCATTTATTTCTTTTTCAAAAAGTTTCAATTCCAGAGGGGTTGCAATAACGAAGCCAAGCAACATTGCCATTAATAATCTGGGAGCAGCTTCTATCAATTCCTGTCTTGAAATAGTTTTTTTGCCATCACCAACACCGAAGGTCGAAACGATATACCTGTCAAGATTAAAAATTAAAGCACCCCAGAATATACCGAAAAATACAGATAGTACCTCGCTTAAGAGTGTATAGCCAATAACCAAACCTTGGTCATCCAAAACTTCCTCTCTAAACGCAGTGAAAAAAGCATATCCTCCAGCAAAAGTAGCCATCAAGGCTGTAAAAATTATAGTTCCTCCAATACCAAAGTATTTGTTGTTATCTGTTCGGGCTTGTTTAAGTATATCTAAATCAGCACCAGATGCCCATAAGAAAAGTTTATATATTTCCTGAAAGGGATATTTAATTATTTTTTTCATTTTTTTAATCGTTTATGTATTTTTTCTAGTACACTGTCGTAAATATCTGATAGAGCGATTTTATTTTTGCGGAATTTAGTAATCAATGCATTTTCATTTTCAAATTCAGGAAACTCGAGAGAAGATTTTAATTCAGTTGAATTAATTTCAAGGTTGTTGAAATGCACATTGTTTGAGAACTGAATATTGTTAGCCGTGAATAATTCTTTAGGTAAAATAGATTCAGAAAAATTAATATTCGTATTAATCTCAATTTTAGGCATCTCTGCAAAAATTTGTTTAACAATCGGGACTGGAAACGGATGAGCAGTAATTTCTTTCTCTACACTACTAAATAGCCCTTTTGCAACTAACTTAAAGGTTGTTTCTTTACTTATTGGCACATGAACAAAACCATTAGGTTTATTGGCTTTTACGTTTGGAATTATTTCAACGCTTTGTGCTTCTGCTGTCTCCCATAATAAATCTATATTATCTATACCTTCATTAAGATTTATTTCCCAAGTAAATACTTTAATTATTGGAGCAATAACATCAACGGTCACTTCTTTAGTGATTTTTTCATCAAAAAATCCAATTGCTGTTAAAATGTAGGTCGTTTTTGATACTGGTTCTACATTTGTATTCCCCTGATTAGAAAAGGAATTTGTTAAACCTGAAATTGAAACCCCCAAAGCAGAATTAACTAGCCAACTTAAAACAACAGGTGATTTTGTATTTCTCAATAACGTAGAAGCTTCAAAAAGTGAAATCTTAGGCTCAGTTTTTATAGCATTAATTTCGATAAAATCTTCAACAACTTCAAAGTCATTCACTGCCTTCAAAACAATTTTGGAATCGTCTTTTAATGGCAACGTTATTGAATTCTGATTTAAAGGAACGAATCTATCGTTAAGATAGGCCGCATTGTATTTTTGAACATTAAATGAAAAAACTACTTCTTCATCTTTTTGATGGATAGAAGTTTTATTTGAAGAGTAGTTTTTAATTAACGGAGAATTTTCAAGTGATTGATTAAGACTTAAAAGTAAATTCTTCCATTCTTTTGATGTTAATCTTTTATTTTCTTTGTTATATCCGTTATTAAATACGGTTTTAAAAGCATTAATTAAATCTTCAGTACCAGCATTTTCTAATTGTTCAATAATAGATATTATTGCTTGGTGCTGTTGTGAGTTAGCTTTATTAAATAAAGGGGAAGAGTGGTCAATGCTTGGCCATTCAAACTTTTCTAAATATTCTTGTTTGGTATTGTCATCTGTATCTGATAAAAAGAAGAATGGCATTACCCCAAATATTACCTCAAAGGTTGCATTTGCTAAAACCCAATATTCTTCATAAAGTCTATCAAGTGTTGATAATTTTGAGGAGTCCTTTTTCTGTCCAATAATATTTCTAAAACGACTTCCAATCCAATGCCCAATTTTACCAACGGTTGTTGGTTTACCTTGTGAATCAAAATGATAACCACTATCATAATCAATAATAGAAAGTTGTATTCTTTTGGGATTAAACCATAATGAGTTTTCGCTTAAGTCAGCATGAATAAACTCAATCTGATGTAGAAACTCAATTGTTTTGGTCAATTGATATGCCAGATACAATTTGTTCGGGATGCTTAATGATTTAAAATCTTCTAGCTTTGCTGTATCACTTCCATAATCTTCATAACCTAATTTTACAAGGTTGTACATTAGAAAAGCAACGCAATGTTTTTCTGAAATATTATCATATCCTTTAAAAACTACAAATGGAAGTCCTAATAATTCTGGTAAGTCATGATAGACAGGTATTTGTGTTTTTTGTTGACGCTTTTTTAATTTATCATGTAATATTTTTATTGCATCATAGTTATGTTGATTATGCTGTTCATCAGTCAATATTTTTATTACAAAATCTGATTGCTGAATTCCATCAATGGAAACGACATTGTAAACTGATGCAAAACCACCTGATCCTAAAGCATTATCATCAAATTCAATTTTCAAAAAAGTTAGAATATCATTTACCCCATTTTGGTCAATGACAGATATATCAGTAATATTTGAAAGTGATTTAATCATAGAATTTTTTTCCCGTAATGATTTAATACATTCTCTGTAATAATTATTCCTAATGAAGCATCATCTTCCAAATAATTTTCAATTTTCAATTTGTTTAAAATTGTCTGATTAAATTCGATTAAACCCTCTTGAAATGTGTGAAGGTTATTATTTGATTTTAAGAATATGTCCAATTCTTTTAAAATTAATTGAATGGCAGGATTCTCATTTCTCCAAAATCTATTTTCATTATCTCTTAAAATTATTTTATCTTCAAGAGAAGAAATACCATCGCTAAATAATAAGATTATATCTCCAGTTATGTAATTAAGATTGAGTTCTATAATAGAAGAAGTCAGTTCAATCTTTTCGCTATTGTGAGAGATATGTTTTGTTAGTGCTCCGTTGGGGGTAATATGAGGAATCATAATTTCTCCATATCGATACGGTTCTTCTGAATTTACATTGGTTGAAAAATCACCGTGCAAGTGTATTATTCCGCCATTTCCAAGGTATTCTAATTTAACACTATTAGAGTTGTTTTTATTCGTTGCACTAATAAAAGTTGTACCACCAATAGTCTTATCGTTTTTGAGTTTTACAAGTTTATTATCTAAAATCAGTTCAGATAATTTAAAATAATGATTACCAATAAATTGATCAACTACAACTTTCGATACTTTACCAGAATCAGTAAATTCACCAATTCCATCACAAAGCACTAAAGACTTTGTTTTTTCATCAATTGAAAAATCAGCATAATCTTGATTAAGCTTTACATCTATATGTTTGACTGAGAAATACATTAATCAATTTTTGAAACTGTTGAAATACTTTTAATCATGTGCTTCCGGATTTCTTCGGGGTTGACTTTTGATTCGAAAAAATTGAGACCATTTGCATCTTGACTAGACATGTTTTTAATATTGCTTTTTAGGCTATATAATTTTTCTTCAGACAATTCTTCTGCCCATGTTTTATCTTCTAGTAAATAGCTCAGGATAGTTACCTTTTTATTAGATTTTAGTCTAACACATATATCATTAACTTTTGGGTAATCGTAAATATCTCCATCTCCTAAAAAAACAATCATAGCCTGACTATTTTTATTATTTTTTTCAGTCAGATAACTTTCGATTTTCTTTTCTACTTCCAAAAAAACAGGTTCAGCATATGTTTGATAATTCGGAACATGATCGCATGGATTGAAACTAACACTTTCGATATTAATTTCTTTTGGAGTCGTCATTGGAATAAATTCTTTATGGCTCTGTGAAAAAGCATACATACTTATATCAAAACTATTTGAATTTTTACTATTTCTTAATCGTTCAATTATTGGGGTTATTTGATTGTGAATTTCACTTCCTTTAGTTTTGCCAGATATACCTTCCCATGTCATGGATTCTGAAGCATCAAGTACAAAAACAACTAGTTGATAAAATAAACGAGGTATTGAAAGTTCACCAAGGCTTGCGGACAATGCTCCAACATTAATGCTTGACAAATCGAGCTTTTTCTTGCTAGATTGAGTTATTTCTGATTTATTTAACTTCTGTAATTCTTTACTCATGGTTTACATATTTTTTAGTTAGATTTTCGTGTTCCTGTTTTAAAAGTGATTTTTGATTTTCAAAATATTCGGTCCAATCATCAATTTTTAAAATCGTTTGATAGGTTTCTGATGATTGAATTATAGATAACTCGTTAAATAAGTAATTGTATTTTGCTTTTAAGGTTTCTAACTTCACCCGTAGATGCTCTAACTCATTGTGTTGGTCGATGTCTGATACAGGATTCCCTAATTTTAATTCGTTCCAAATGTATCGCACCTTTTCAATATCATTCGCTTTAACAGCATTTGTTAATTCTCCGAAAACCTTTGCAGACTCTACTTTATCTTTATAGATACAACTTGGTGAATCAGGATGACATAATTTCACCGCTTCACGGTGCATTTTTTTAATGTCTTCGGTGTCTTGATGATTTAATTCCGGAATATTAATTTTAATCTCTTCTTGATATTCTTTGTTTTTTTGATTAAACTCCTCTTCTATTTTCTCAAAAGTATCATCTTCAATTCCGTGTTTTTTCAACTTTTCGTAAATCTTCTTTTTTAGAGCGAGAATTTTGGATATAAGTGGGTTCAATTCTATAATGTATCTATGATTGAACTGTTCAATTTGAGCTTCAATTTCAGTTTTTTCTATTTCAAGAGTCTCAATTTGGTATGAAAGCAATTTTATTTGAGATAGGATTTGTGCTTTTTCAATAGCACTAACATCAACAAGCTGAGAATAACTTTTCTCAAACTTTTCAATTTCCATAAATGCTAAATCGTATTTGCCTGCTAAGAGCAAATTTGTAATTGGAGATAGTTCTTTGATTACTTTGAGTTCATAAATGTAAGGTTGGATGTTTGATGTTTCACCTAAGTCTACAAATGCTTTAATTAGTTTGAAGTATTTAAAGGCTTTAGAAATGTCCAGTGCTTCTTCATATTTTTGGATTTCCCCAGAGAGTTCTTTTAAACGGTCAAACTCTTCCACAAAGTCGTTTGTTCGTTGTTGGTTTCCCGAAACAATGGTTACCTCCTCATTATTTACGGTAAATGCTCTATTTGACCAATTTGCTGAACCGCTAATAACGGTCCCATAATCAATAACACAAAACTTCATGTGCATTAGTTGGTCATCACTTCCGATTTCTGCAAAGAATCCATTTTTCTCAATTAATCGGTAATTGTTTCGACTTTGAGAATTAAATTCATGTTTCGTTATTATTATCTCTACCGATACCCCTTTGTCTTGCAATTCAAGTAGTTTTTTAAAAAGAACAGTATCCGTAAACCATGCAACGGCAACCAATACTTTTTTAGAAGCATCATCCAAATGTTCTAGAATTATTTTTCTAACATCCGTTTGTTTCGTGAAGTAACTATCAATATTCATTCTATTCTTTTTTTGAGCGTCGACACAAAACCAAAAGCGGTATTTGTGAGGTCAGTTTTTCTACTAGTAGCAACCGGTTAGGCGTTATGAGATATCTGCTATAGGCATGCAATGTTGCCTGCTGATAGAGCTTTTATTTTGTCTGACGTAGATGAAGGTCCATTTCTAAAATTAATAACTAATATGACTTGTCCTAAAAATAGGTCAAAACCAACATCTTGTTTATACCTAAGTTATTTTCTTTTGATGTGCATATTGGCTTGTAAGTTGCCGAAGAAACGGTTGTATTAGACAAGTGATTTTTATTAGCATAACCAGATTTATTTTTGCAGAAAACTGTCCAAAAGCCAATAGTTGAGCCAAAGGAACCGCTCGTAAATTTAACGTTGTTCCTTTTTAGTGCTTCTCCAACTTTTGCCGATCCCGAATCTATATTTTGGTGAAGATAAAGTAAGGTTTTGGCGTAGTATACCCGATAATCTCCATAACAGCTTTGTACTAAGGTTAGCTGGCAAATTCCCGCTAAAATCACTAATAAAATTAGTGTTTTATTGGTTGGCATTTGGTTGGTTTTAAATGATAAAAATATATATAAAATACATATGTGTTCTACAAATCTAAACGATTTTTAAATGAGTTAAATGTAGAAGTGACCAAATAGGTATAAATTTCGTTGTTTTACTCGAACCTTGTCCCAGCGATACCTGTATGTGGCTATTTCGGAGTAATGGTGCCACTTTGAAAGATACTGCGATTCGGTATTTTCTATATTCTTTTGAACACTCCTGTTTTTTTAATCTTGGAGATGTTTTTTATTTCATATACGCACCAATAAAAAATGCTTCCAGGTTAGTTTTTTTTTCTTATTTAAACGCGTTTCGGAAGGTTGTATAGCCGCTCGAATACTTCGTTATTATGCACATTCGTTATTTTTTTATTAGCTTCCTATGTTTTGATTTTAGTATTTCGGGCTTTGTTAAATTTACTTCATTGATTAATATGAGTTTATCTTTAAATTTTAATGATATTTTCTCCTGATTTTCACACCACCATTTATAAAACTCGACTGGTTGATTTTTATAAGGGACAATTGCTTTAACAGGCTTGTCATAATCTTTAAAGTCAATTCTCATGTCAAGACCTAAACTTTCTTTAAAATATTCGAAATGGTTATTTTTTAATTTTGATACCAAAATTTCGAAAACCTTGTGATCTACTTTGAAATTATGTTTTTTTCTTGCTTGGTCAAATATGATTGGGTCTGTTGTCAACCATTTTAAAACTTTCATTGTTCTCGGCCCATTTTCATTGTCAATTGTTAATAAATCACTGCCTTTATAGAATGTTTCAGGTTTTGCCTGAAAAATATGAATATTTGAATTGTTATTTGATTTGGTCGAAACGGAATTTAAAGGTTCATATTCTTTTAGGCACTCTATAATGTTAAGTTTATTAGAGTCTCCGCCTTTAAATGTGTTAATCAAAGTATCAACATCTGACCCTAAAAAATAATCTTCAATAAAATTCCATCTTTCTTCATTTGAAAAAGACCTTAAAAAGAAATGATCAAAAATTTGGTTACTTAAATAATGTCTTTCGAGGGTTTTTGAGAGTAATGTATTTGAATAATTGTCATTGTTTGAATCTCTTGCAATTCTTTCAGGGTCGTTAATACGAATAAATACCATAGGGTTTTCACCGCCTTTAATCTCGAAAGTACCGAGTTCCAATATTTCAAGAAAATATCCAAGACGAATATAATTCTCAGTGTTTGATTCTTTATTTGTAACAAACCTTTCAACGATAAAACTGTCTGTATTGCCAAATAAACCATTCAGCCTTCTCAATAAAGATGAAAAATTTGCTAAATATTGGTTGCTAAAAACCCGATATTGATATCCGCCTTTAGTTTTTCTATGCGCTAAAAAGGCATTTCCTTGAATAATTCCTGGGCCAATTACTCTTCCTGAATATGATGATAAAATGAACTTACTTATTTTTTTAGATTTTGTTGAGTCTTGAATAAAATTATCCAGTGTATCCTCGAATTCCTTTTCGGTAAAAAAAGAACCTGAAAATTGTGCAAATCCACTTTTTATGTTTTCGAACAGATTATTTAAATCATCATAGATTTTATCAAAATTATTTAGTCGTTCAAAGGAAATTTTTAACTGTGGAATAAGTTCAATATTTTCATCTTTAAATAGTTTTCCAGTATAATATTTATATTTTAAGACTGGGAAACTTATGTCCTTGAAATTTTGAAACCATAATTTATCTAAATCAACTTCAATTATGTTATATCCATTTTCTTTTGAAAGAATTTGTCGAAAGGTGTCATAATATTTCTTTGCAAAAAGGTCTAGATGATTTTCTGATATTCGCGCATAAACTTTTACAAACAATTTTTTAGGTCGTGCAATTAGCACATTAAAGCGATGTTTGGCTAAGTAATCTTTCTCAATCATCATTAAAGAAGTTAGAACCTTTTGATCTAGATCTGGAGCATTTTCAAAAATGTGCCCAAAATCATCTACCGATAATAGTAAGTTTCTGCTCTTGTCATTTTTTATATAAGCACGGGTTATCTTTTTTAATACTTCTTTAATTTGATATTGTCTGAGTGCAGACATACCATGAAGCGCTTTAGTAAATCTCTGATCTTGCGAAGCATAGTTTAATGCAGCGATGCCTTTTAATGAAGGTTTTCGTGCAACCCTTCCAATTTCTTGAACATAATCTGGTAATAAGCCCGAAGGGGCATGATGATATACAACTTTAATATCAGAAATGTCGATTCCCATTCCAAAAGCTTTCGTGGAAATCATTATTTTGCGTTCACCGTTTTTAAATTGTCTAAATGATAATTCTTTCTGGTCTGCAGGCAAACTTCCATAATAGCCCGTTGCAATATCTAAATGTTTGGAACTTAATTCGGCAAGAATTTGACGAATATGCTTTGTATATGGGGTGTAGACTAATGTTTTAATTTTTAAATCATTTATATCTTTAATAAACTGTACGGTTTGCTCTAATTTGCTTTTCTCATAATTCCCTTCAAATTTTTCATAATTATTCACTAAGAATTTTATGTCATCCCTTTTAACCTGCCCTATAAAAATATGTGGATTATGCATTAAAAGACTGTCAAGACTATCAAAAACCATATCATTTGCTCCCCCATAAATTGCTGTTGCTGTAACGGCAACCATAGGAAAATTCATACTGTGATATTTTCTAATTTTACGAATGTGATTTCCTAAAAACCAATAATCCACTCGAAAATCTCTTCCCCAAGTTGTAATTAAGTGTGCTTCATCTATCACTAACAAACCAAGAGTTCTTTGACCGATAAAATGGGATATATCATATGACATTAAAAGCTCTGGAGACATATAGAGTATATCAATATCTCCATTCTTACAGTATTCAATTATCCTATCCCGATTTATTAGACTTAATTCACTATTGATATAAGCCACTTTTTCGAAATTTCTATCTTGGATAATTGCATTTACTTGATCCTTCATCAAAGCGATTAAAGGTGAAACAACAATAGTAACATCTCCGTTTTGTGAAACATAAAAAGAAGGAAGTTGAAAAAGCAAGGATTTACCTGCACCTGTTGGTGCTGTTAAGAATAAATCCCTAGCACGTTCATTCTTTTTTGAATTTTTGTATTCTGAAATTATGGTATCTACTATTAGGCCTTGTGAAATTTCTGTAATCTGGTTGCCGAAATCGGGATTTTCATATACCTGCATTTTCCTAAATTCAGCATTGTCCCCCCAATATCTATTTAGTAAATTTTGTGTTTCTTGATTTGGCTCATAACTCGCTTTTATAACTTCTTCGTCTTTTGAATAAAGTCCTCCACCAAACAGATTCAGTAGATTATTGACAATAAGAATCCTTTCTTTTATGGTTGATGAAGTTGGCTGCTTGGAATACTGTTTAACATTAGCTCTTAAGTTTAAGACATTTTTTTGAATACAACTATTGATAAAATAATCCATAGCATATGGATCCGAACTAACGTCAATAGTTTCAAGATTATTTTCTATGGTTGATAAGAGTTCACTTTTGTCCGTAAAAATATCAAAGCTCTTAAAGTTTTCACTTGGCATTTTTACTGAATAATAAAAACTATTGTTAATTTGAAGTTGCTCAGCCTGATAGATGGGAATGTTATTTGGTCGTTGCTCGATGCTTTCTTCCTCACTTTTTTCTAAAAACTCATTTCTATCAATAGGGAAAAGTTGTCTTAAATTATCTTTAAGGAATATTACTCTTTCTTTAAAAAATGAACTGTCAATATAGTATATCAAATAACTAAATTGTGGATAGGAGAGTATATGAAAATCTGTTTCAGTATTAAGTAAAGAAAATATTTTGGCAAACCATACCTTGTTGAAAATTGAGTCATTACCATTTAATCGAAATGTATCAATATCGACTATTCCTTCTTCTATTCTGCCATTTTTGATAAGTTCAGTTTGGCCTATAATTACAAATATTTGATTCTTGCAATTTGAACTTTCGCTATTAACTTTTTCTATTATCTTATTAGAGTATAATTCTGAAAATGTCATTTGTACTTCAATTTGTAAATGTTTTATAATGCCGAGTAACCATTGGACTCGTGGGATACGGTAGCTCGAAGCACCTCAAATTCCGTACCGCACTAAGCCGACCGGTTCGTTTATTGATATATTCTTTATAATGCCAATCGTAAAAGGCGATTTGGCCGACTTCGCAGATTTATCCAAACTTTTGAGTACGGCACTCCTTGCTCTTTCAGTTATAACCGATGTTGGTGGTTCAGGCTTTCATTCCTCATTATTATTGTAATAAATTTCATTCGTTCAACTCATTCCTCAATCTAGGCAATGTTCCCAATATCTTCTTGACCTTTTATTAACCCATTTTCCGGTAACACACCAGAAATTAAGTCTTGAAAAGTATTTTCAACTCTTGTGAATCGAAAGAATATTTATATGTTCAATGGCTTTTTTTGTTTAATTAGCTTTGTTTTTCTCTCGATCGGTTAAAGATTAGCTCTTTTGGTTATTAAATGTTGGCTTGTGTGTCCGAAAAGATCAAGTTTACAGTTTGTGGGGCTTGCTTTTCATCTTGCACCTACCAATTATACAACACACACACATATGCGCTATATATTCACTCTGTTTCTTACAAATCTAAAGGAATTTTAATTGAGTTAAATGTAGAATTAGCCTCATGGGTGTATATTTTCGTTGTTTTACTAGAAGGATGTGTTAGTAAACAGCAATCCTTCCAATTGGCACTGTTTGGCTGAAAAAAGTGGTGGCATCACTTCTAAATAGCTAGCCTTTGGGGAAATCAACGGAGCTAAACGTAAATAGGAGTATCAAAAAAGTCATCTTTTAAATATATACTTATGCGGAATTTTCCATAGACTGATCTCTTTGAGAAGGTTGCGTTGTAGACTTCCCATTTGCACACACAAGAAATATATTTTTAACCCGTTATAGAAAAAGAAATTTTAATTTACTTGTAATGAACGACGAAATACTGGAAGAATTGGAAGAAAAAGGTGAAATTATCCTATCGGTTTTCCTGGATGGGGACAGTCCCGGATCAGGCGGATGGATTACTATTTATCATCTTAATAATTTCTACTACGGTACAACGGACTATGAGGAATATATCGGCCCGGTTGCAAGCTTTGAAGAAGCAATGCAGTGGGAAGTCTTTGATTTTATCGGTATAGATTATGAAGTGACCTCGGACCATTTGCCAATAGAAAAATTGGAAGCCATAAAAGCAGATATAGAAGCGAGAATTGCCAAGAGCCAGATGGACTAATGGGAAACGCATCGAAAATAGTTGCATTTGCAGAAGCACGAGGCTTGGCCCCGAAAAAGGAATTTTGGGGCCTGCGATGGTCGGCTATTTGTCCTAATTCCAAGGGAAAACACCGCCTACGCCTTTTTCCCCGTAAAGAAACTTGGCAATGCCAGGAATGTAAAAAGAAGGGCGACGAAACCGAGCTGAAACATTGGATCTGGGTACTAGATCAAGAACGACTTTCCACTTTTATGAAGGAAACCGAAAGTGGAGACATGTCTAAAGAAACAATGGCATGGTGGATGGGGAGGTATTAAAGAGGACTATGCAGTTCCCTCAACAATACCTCTTTTGATCTCCCCTAAAATGCTCTGAACTTCGTGAAGGGATTTTTTCATGTTCTGGGCGAGAATGACCTCTGTAGTGCTCGCTTGGGGCTTCTCTATAATCGCTGCTTCTAAAATAGCCATGATGGTTTTATGCAACTTTTCATTGGCGTCTAAAATGGGTTTCATTTTTCGGCCTATAATTCTGGCGGCGGCTTTCGTCATTTCGAAGTCATCATCAAAAAGATCAAGATGGTGTTCATAGGCTTCATCTTCATAAAAGTCCCATCCGGAGTTTATAAGCAGAGAGATGTCTTCCAAATCCTTGACCCGATTTTGTTTATCGTTCCAAGAAATTAATTTTAGGATTATTAGACCGACAACTGGGGATGTCGGCAAGGAAAAGCCGGCATCATTTATCGAGATGTCCTCTGCATGTTCCCCAACTTCCTTAAAGCCCAAAACAGATAATGAAATATCACGTTCGTCAAAGTTAATGGTGTAGTCTTGTTCAATTTCGCCATAGGGCATAAGATCCAGAACCGTGTTGGTCTTGGCATAAATCAAACGGTAGCTTTCGTTTGTTTTTCGGAATCCTCGTTCACATAGCTCCTCGAATAGGGTGTCATAAATCCCGAAATCGGGAACCATGACTGCAAAATCAATATCCGCGGTGCTTCTTGTGGGCTTAATGCCAGCCTTATAGAGTTGCACGTCCCTGGCATTGGCACCCACTAGATAATATTTAATATCGTTGGCAGTAAAGACTTCCTCTAAAATCCGGTAGACCTCACCATGTTTGGCAAATGAATAATCCTTATAGGTTGGGTTTGATGTACTCATCGAATATTAGTTTAGCGGTTTCCAGATTTCTGTCGTTGCCTGTGTAAATCAGTTCAGCATAGATGAGTAGGGGAGGTGCCGCTGTTTCCCCATTTACATGTATCAATGGCAGGCTTTGGGGCTTCCAAAATGATTTATATGCGCTTATACTCCCGTTGTTGTCAGGAACCATCCTAAAACTACGTATTAGGCCAAGTTTATCTCGGTTGGTAAATAAGGAGTGATTCTCAGGATTCAAGTAGTCCGTAATCAACTTGGCGCCGTATTCCCCTCCCCAACAGTCTTCCAAGAGGGGGTCAATATCTTTTATTTTAGTACGTTCATGGGTGGTAAATTTATAATAGCCTATTTTATGGGAAGGCAATATCTTTTCATTTGCCAATGCAACCCATTTTTCCAATAATTCACTTCTTTTGACCAATTGATATTTTTTTTCCTTGTCCCACTTAACAGCATAACCTTCCTTTAATAGTCCCTTGATCGTTTTGCTTACGCTTCCCAAGGACGCACAGCTGATTGCTGCCAAATGCTCGTAATTGGCATTGATCAATTCCGGGTTCTGAAGAAGATGGAAGAGTATTTGGCCACCAGCTCGGGTGAAGACTTCCGAGTAAACATTGTAAACTGGTTTTGCATTGTCTTTTTCGATAAAGATTTTTACATTTTTGAGACCTAAAAAGGCATTGCCATAACTGTCAATGTAGTTAACTCCATTTGCTTTTAGGACTTCCTTTGATTTTGGTGTAATGTAATCCGCCCCAACCAAAAGTTGATTCGGTTTCTGCTGTTGGGCGATTTCCAAATAATTGGGAATATGATGGGGACGTACTTCTTTTTTAAAATTTACATAAACGATCTCGCCGTTGATTTTTAAAACAGTATCGGAAGGGACATCTGGATCCTTGAACTTCTCAATCTCCATTTTAAAGTCCAGGTTTTCGAAAAATTCTTCTATCTTCTGAAAATTCATAATTTTCAATTATTTTATACTTTCATGTTACATGAAAAAACAAATATAATGAAAAAATGGATATGACTGAGTTTTGGATTTAAATATATGAAGTTGCAATTTTATATTTTCCCAAGCCCTGCGGAAGCCGAAAAAACCCTCCACTCCAATCCTCTCTTTCCGGACAGGTTCCGGCGCCCGAAAGGGAAGCCTTTTCTGTTCCAGGTTTTCCGGCAACCTCGGTGCCGCGCAAAAGTACAAGGGGAGAAGAACCCCTTGCCCTTTCTTTTCCAGCCACACACAAGCCAATTTTTCTAATGCTCCCCCTTTTTAGATAAATAATTATTTAATTAATTATTTAAATATGTGATCATTTAATTATTTAAAGCATTAATATTTAGTGTTTTATGGTAATTTCAATTATGTTTAAGTGTGCATATGGTTATTATTTTCTTTAAACTAGAGGGGTTTCAATTTATGGAATGTTTCGGCTGCATAGGGTTGTTGATATTTAATATAATCGACCCATGAACGAATAATTAAAAGAATTTGAAATGGATCAAAATATTCATGACACGATAAATTTGAGCAGAGATTGAATTTTTAAGTAATCGATATCCTAACATAATTTTTGGTTGGGAGGTACTAATAAATAAGCATCAAGAAATAACCCAAAAAAACAAGTATATTTAAATTCGTAGAATTTTGCAAGTTATGTTTTAAGTACCTTAAAACTACTACTTCTACGAAGTGAAAATGTCCAAAATCACCGGAAATGGATAAGGAATTTGCACAGAACAAAGGAGGTAGGAAACGTCTGGGAGATAAGAAAAGGAGCAATGAGATCATGTTAAGGTTCAATGATTCGGAACTGGAACTGGTCAAGAAAATTATGGAATCCTATAATCTGGATTATAACAAGAGAGGTGTCTTGGGTCCATTTTTACGGCGGCTGATATTGGAAAAGGAAATTATCCAGGATAAAAAACTACCGGGGCTATCCTCAAATCTGGTCTTTCAGATTAACAAGATAGGAACCAATATAAACCAGCTGACCACAGTTGCCCGATCCAAAAATTTGAGGTGCCCATCGGCCAATTTGGATAACGAAATTGAAAGGAGTAACGAACTGTTAGATCAAGTTTTGGAATTATTGATCAAAATTGCAGACCAATGATCGGCGTATCCTATATCACAAAACTGTCCATGGGGTATTATGTTTTGTTAAACGATAAACTCTAGTTTTTAGGGTTTATCTATAAATGAAAAATCTACACAATTGTAGAACTAATGGTTGAAACCGATCAACTTCGATGGAGTATTTCTTCTTCTTTGGTTAGGGGGTATCACAATTTGTGATACCCCCTGATCCTATTTCTGTTTTTTATTTAAAATGCATCAAACCCAACTAAAAAGTATTGGATCTCCTTCAAAAAAAGCTAGTGGAGATTAATGTTGATCTGGTGAAAAGTTCGATTCGGACTCGGAGGAATTTGAAAAGTAGCTTCACAAACCAAATTATTTCAAAAGATCTTCAAAGTAAAAGGGTAGGGGCCTTCCGATATAGATTTTAGTTGAATGGATTCTACATAAAATTTTGCATCCTGACGGATGCTTTTTTATGGATAGGGGAAAGAAGAGAAAAATGAAATTCCGGTATTAAGTTTTGTTAAAGCGTGACCACCCTTCAGAAATTTAACATTCTGCCGGCTGATAAGTATGCTAATCCTTAATGATTATAGTAGCTGCCACAGCTTAGTACGTTGCGTGCCGATAAGTTGTTTTAGGAATGTTTTAGGTAAAAGGAAGATAGAGCCACTAATTTATCTGGATGCTTCTAAAGCTATCAGCTGCTATTAAAGGAATACGTGCTTTTGAGATAAGATTTTTGAGCCTGGAAAAAAGATGAAATTGTTGTACATATGTTGTACAGTGAAAATAAAAAAAGGGCCTCAATCTCTTGAAACCCTTGTCTTTACTAGTAGCGGGAACTGGACTCGAACCAGTGACCTTCGGGTTATGAGCCTTAGAAACAACATATTCATATGTGTGTAAATGGCTTATTATCAGTAGTTTAATAATTTTAAATTCTCAAATTAATACATATAAAACCATATAAAACCAACTTATTCTGTACCTATTCTGTACCCCTTTTTAGAAATTAATCAGTATCTTTAATTTACTAAAATTACTGATATGTCAACAATAAAAGTGGTAAGGCGCAAGAATAAACAGAAAAACGACGGAACCGCGCCATTGGCCATACGTATTTCAAAGGATTATAAAACCCACTACAATTTCTTAGGGCAGTATGTATTAGAAAAGGATTGGGATCCTGTTCTAGGTCAGGTTAGGAGAAGCTACCCAAATTATAAACGGTTGAATAATTTTTTATTGGAAAAATTGACTGAGGCAAACAATATAGTATTTGATTCGAACAATAAGATTACGAGTAAGGAGACCAAGAATAAAATAAAGGGCAAAAATCTTCAAAGTTCATTTTTCAAGTTCGCTGCAGAGAGGGTATTGAGTAAGTTTCGAGCTGGAACATATTCGGTCGCTAATGCCGAATTATCCATTATGTATAATATTTTGGAATTTTATAACTTGAAATCTTCCTCTGAGATTGAAAAGACAATTTCTGAAATTAAAAACCGAAGGAAAGAGCGTATAAGTAGAGGTAGAATGTCAAAGCATAAATTTACTGATAGTATTCAGTTTTTCACTCGGATGGACACTTTGTATTTTGAAGATATAAATATATCATTCATAAAAAGATATAAGAATTTTTGCAAAGTATATTTGAACCAGAAAACAAGGACGATTACAAATCAATTGATTTTTATTAGAACAGTATTCAATTCTGCCATTAAAGAAAGATTAGTCGAAGAAAAGTATTATCCTTTTGCCGGGGATAATGAAAAAATCAGAATAGGTAACGGTCTTAAAATCGGTTTGACAGAACATGAGGTTGAGCGCATCGAAAACCTTAGGCTAACTGAGAGCACTTCTATTTGGCACGCTAGGAATGTTTGGTTGATAGCCTTTTATTTCGCTGGGATAAGAATTACAGATGTGGTAAGATTAAAATGGTCAGATTTCAAGGACGGTAGACTTTTATATGTTATGAACAAGAATGAGAAACCATTAAGTTTGAAGATTCCAGAAAAGGCAAAGAAAATTTTAATTGAGTACAAGAACGAAGCAGCTCTTAATAGAGACTATGTTTTTCCATTTTTCAGAAATGTAGATTTGGGAAGTTCCCATGATATTTTTGTCAAGTCAAGAAATGCATCAAGTTTGTGTAATAAATACCTAAAGCGCATAGCTGATATATGTGGCATTGAAAAAAACATAACCAATCATATTGCACGTCATAGTTTTGGTAACATTGCAGGAGATAAAATACATCCTCTGATGTTACAAAAACTGTATCGACACAGTGATTTGAAAACTACTTTAAACTATCAAGCTAATTTTATTCATAAAGAAGCCGATGATGCATTGGAGAGCGTTCTGGACTTTTCAAAATAGTCTCCCAAGATTAACGCCAATTAATATCCGCTGTTGTTCATAGGTGTAAATGATTTGGGGTTTTACAGATAAAAATTATAAATTAGTAAAATTAAAATAGATAATAATCACCATTTTGGTTATTGCTAATACAATTTGAATTATGCAAGTCGTTTGCTTACAAGAAGAAGCTTTTTATGCACTATTTGATAAGGTCATCCAACATATTGAGGCGAACCGAAAGGATACGCTCCCAAAATGGATCGATGGAGAAGAGGCTATGCAGCTTCTCAATATAAAATCGATAACGACATTGCAGAAGTTGAGAGATGAAGGTAAAATCAGATTTTCCCAGCCACAAAGAAAAGTAATCCTTTACGATCGAGATTCTATCAATGAGTACATTGAGCAACATGTACGTGAAACCTTTTGACTATGAGCGAAATAAAAATCGATGACAATTATAAAGATTCATTTAACCTTGGCTATGAATTGGCAAGAGAATTAAACTTGAAATCACCAATGTTTAACGATTTGAAAGTTGGTGACGTTGGCATGGCTGCAATGCAAGCTGGTATAGAACAATTTATTTATGAAATCAATCACGAGAAGGGCAAGAGCAAAGGATTTGGATTGAAAGTTTGATATGATATTTCTATTATTTTTATGGGCCGGTAATCTTTGTGACACAATTCTTTCCTCTTACGTTGTCCGCTGTAAAAGAACAGGTGTTCTTTGTTTTTGTCTTAAGCTGTGCTATATACTTCCTATTCATTTACCTCTCTGTCCCCGAAACCAAGGGACAGTTGTTGGAGGATATCGAAAATAAATTGTTTTAGTATTTTCCTGAATGTGCTTCCTTAATGGATAAGAATTTAAATGCAGTATTACGATTTTTATTGCAAAATATGTTTCTTAAATTTAGCGTTGCGATGCTTAGACCTACACTTTTAAGAAAATAGTTGTTGACTTGTCTGAGGTGTGGATATGAAGTACGGCTTCCCAGTCCGTAGAATAGGCCTCTCCGATGAATCGAAATTCGACGGTTTTTTTAATAAAGGGTATTAGACGATAATGGTTCGTAGTTTCACTTTGAAGTTGGCAAGCTTTTGATGACGCGAATTTTTCCACAGGAAGATATTTTTGGAGCTAACTGTATTAGTTTTCTTTGACAGATTATTTTAGCAAAGGGTCTTGATCCCTATGACAATCAGAATATTTTTAGGTAATGATATAGTATTTAGACCCAAGTAGAATAAGATTTAATAGGAAGGACTAATATGTAAAAAATTTTAGTCCTTCTTTTTTTTGGGTTTTTTAGCGTTTTTCTTCTCTTTCTTCTCCAATTTTTCAACCTCTTTAGGGTCTGTTTTAAGGAATCTACGCATGGTATCGGATAGGGATTCTTCTTTCTTAGACATGTTGCTTTAGTTATCTAATAAACTTGTAGCGGTAGCTTTAATTGAACAGATAAATCATATTTAGAAGAGTATTTGAGTTCAAAATCATACCAGTTTTTTGAATCCATCATAACGTATATTGCTTCATTTATGAACAACTCCAACAACAGTAAACCATTATCGTTTAGAAACTGAAAAAGTTTGTATTTTTTTACGTGTCCATAAAGAATTGGATTTTCCATTTTCAACAATGTAGGTAACACGGCACTATCAAACCTACCGTAAATATATTGCTTGATCCAATTGGCACAGATTGGGGGTTTATTAAAGCTGTTCGGATCTAAATGATTCCAACCGTTCAATTTATACATTAGTGAGAAAAACGGAATACTGTTCGGGAACATAGGATTGTATCTCCCTACAATATTTTGAATAACATCCCTTTCGTTCTTTAATGAAGTTAATCTTCCACTTCTTAATTCAAATTGCTCAATGTCCCTATCAACCGAAGGCTTACGAACAAGCTTTTCTGTTCTAAATAATAATTCTTGTCGCTCCTGCCTATCACGAATTATTTGTAACTCGTATTTCTTAAAAATATTTTCGCTATCCTTTTTTTTATTTTCCATTTTTAAAGGGTATTGTAATTAAGATTTTTACTTCGTTTTCGGCTTATTTCTTTTATTGGGGTATATTCAAATTGACTTTCTACAATGAAATTATCTAAAAGATTTTTGTAAGACTCTTTTGGATTATTTTTTGTAAGTCTAGCCCAATCCTTTCCTTGATCATGTTCCCATGCGTAAATTGAATAAATAATACTTGGGTGTATATGGTTTAGACGAGCATAATTTTCAATGAATATCTTATTGTTAATATGGTTTGATACCTCTTTCATTTTTTCATCAGAAAAAAGGTATTGCCTAGCGAAATCATCAGCTTCCTTTTCGTTCATTTCAATTGAATCTGTAAAGAATACTTTTTTATCGGTGTCCGTTTTAGTTTTAGGATCAAGAGAAAAATGATGCTTTTCCTTCAATATTATTTCCCAGTCATATAACACATGAAATAATTCATGAATCAAAGCAAACCACAAAGTTGAATAAAATGGGGTGTATTGAGTGAGGGCAATGCATGGTTTATCTCTGTGGCTAAATGTTGCTCCCCGGATATGCAAATCCTTTGTATATTTTGGAACTATCACTAAGGTTATCCCAAGCTTAAAAAGTTTTTGACCTACAGCCATTAATCCATTTTCAACATCCATAGAATGCCATCTAATGGTTGGAAAATAATCAATCAATCCTTCCCTGTCATATTCATAGGGGTTTGGAGTCTTTTCCACACTTTCTTTTGCTGCGGCAAACCAAAACCCAAGATTTCTCTCGTTTGTTTTTCTTTTTGATGAACTAAATAAAGCCTTAATCTCATTCCTGCTATGCTCAAAAATACTGTCGTAACCAAAAAAAGTTTTGATTTTATCCTCAATTGAATCAAAATCGGTGATATTATCTATAAACCTGATTTTTTTTAGACTTGGTAAATCAAAATGGTCGACTATGTAATTTCTTATTTTAGCTTTTTCAATACTTTCATTATACGAGTCTTGTACTAAATCAAAATATTTTTCAATCAATATATTGTGAGGTACTTTTAAAAAATTGGAGAACTTCAATATTGAAACAAAGTCT
>SWCD01021630.1_pt1 | contig 20941 bp, 21 predicted proteins | sample 4693011 | NCBI WGS metagenome assembly SWCD01 (sample SAMN10267278, study PRJNA491770) | bioreactor metagenome | isolation source: DHS bioreactor inoculated with marine | place: Japan: Omine Ridge, Nankai Trough | reverse complement strand
AATGTACCCTGGGTACCAACCACTTGAGTGACAAACTGTTGCGGATCACTTACTTCATATGCATATGTTCCAAACCCTTGGAGTAATAGCCAACCCAACCCAATTCCAGGTGTTTCCATCGGAATAGCTTGTGGAGTACCCCATTTTCTATCAAGGAATTCACGCATCGAAACATAATAAACTTCAGCAGTAAATGGTGTGCGATCCCCAAAGGCTTTCCCAATAAAATCAGTTATTTTTGGAATATTTGCAGTTGCAATTGTGTGACGCCCCGCTTCAAAAACATCTAAAGCTTGGCCATCTCGGAAAAAAACGGCAGTCTGAGATTCTCGAACAATCACTTGTGAACCTATCCTAAAGTCCCCAGAACCTTCTTCTGGAAAACGATGAACGATCTCATCTTTCATTTCATTTGGATATTCAATTACATCAAAAATTCTTGCCATGATTATTCTCCTGCTTCTTCTCTAGAGGATTTTCCGAATTCAATTAGCATATCATCACGTTTTGCGAACGTTTCCACCAGATCACGAGATAAGGTGACTAAATGGCTGATCGAAGCTGGCAATCCATCGGTACCAAATGAAGATCCAATATTGTCTACTGCGCGGATAAAATCATCCTCTAATGCAAGTATAGAAACATCAAATTCATAAATATTTTTTAACTCTTCTTCATTGATTTTCTCAGCTTCAAAAAAGCTTGAATACCCATAGGCAGCATTTTCCACTTTATCTATAAAGGTTTGGATTTTTGTAGCAGCTTTTTCAATATCATCAAGGTAAAGAATATCACCTTGGCTTACAAGATCTTGCTGAATTTCCCCTATTCGTTTCCATATAGCTCGAAATCTTTCACCGATCAATTCTCTTAAAATTTTATCGGCTGCACGACGGTTTTGGCGTTCAATATACCCGCCAAATCCGGGTATTTTACTCAATAATCGTTTGAACGGATCTTGATCTTCAGTGACTTCATCAAATAGATCACTCATACGGCTCCTCCTGGGATTTTTTCTATGAAAGGGTTGGTCTTACTTAAATATTATACTTGAGTTTATGTTAGAAATTACAAGGTAATTTAAAAGATTTTTATTAACTAGAATAGCATAAAATTTCCTAAGGATTAGTAGATCTTGCTATTTATAAAAATTAAAGGAATGGTAAAATTGCTTGATTAATGAAAAAATGTGATTTTTTAGAGGTAATAAATGAATAAGCAAATTGAAAACAAGCTAGTTGAATTGACCGGGAACAGTATTGAGATCCAAGGAACTGATGTAAAAGTTATTGACCCTTCAGTATTTAGAGAAAATATTTATAAATTAATAAAATTATCTGCTTTTGGCATATCAGAGGAAAAGGCCTGGGCGAGATATATCATTCGAACAGCTGGATTAGAACTTGGCGTAATACCCGCATCTATCCATGATCTATATATTGCCAGAGGGGAGGGTCGAGTCCCAAATACGTTTACAGTCCCAGCTATAAATCTCCGAGTATTGACTTTTCAAGCTGCAAAAACAGTTTTTAAAGTGGCAATGAAAATGAATGCAAATGCAATTTTATTTGAAATTGCCCGATCTGAAATTGGATATACTAACCAGCGACCTAGTGAATATTCTGCATCCATTATTGCAGCGGCAATTTCTGCTGATTATACCGGCCCCGTATTTATTCAAGGGGATCATTTCCAAATCTCCCCCAGTCGATATTTTGAGAACAGCCTCAGCGAAGTTGATACCGTCAAAGAATTATCTGCAGAGGCAATTCAAGCAGGATTCTATAACTTAGATGTAGATACTTCGACCTTAGTTGATATGGAAAAAGAATCAATAATTGCTCAACAAGATGTGAATACAAGCCTATCAGCAGAAATATCCGCTTATATTAGATCTCAAGAACCTGAAAATGTGACGATTTCCATTGGTGGTGAAATTGGAGAAGTTGGCGGGCATAATTCCACAGAACCAGAATTACGCGCCTACGTAGATGGTTACATATCAAAACTAAAGGCCCTTGATCCAGAAGCGATCGGATTAAGTAAAATTAGTATTCAAACTGGCACCTCCCATGGCGGCGTAGTTCTACCTGATGGGACGATAGCAAGCGTCAGTGTTGATTTTGATACGCTATACGATCTAAGCAAGATCACCCGAGAGGAATATAAAATGGGGGGTGCCGTTCAACATGGTGCCTCCACTTTGCCACAAGAAGCCTTTGGAAAATTTGTTGAAGCGGAGGCGATTGAAGTTCATTTAGCAACAAATTTTCAAAATATATTTTATGATCATGCACCAGAATCCTTAATAAATGACATTATTTCTTTCTTAAATGAGAATTATCCGAATGAACGAAAAGAAGGAATGACAGACGATCAATTCTTTTATAAAGCGCGAAAACGTGCATTTGGTGAGTTTAAAAAAGAAATCATGAATTTACCCGAAGAAATTATCGCGAATATTACTGACGCGTGGGAAATACAATTCACGCAGTTATTTACCTCCCTTGCGATTGAAAACACAAGAGATTATGTAAATGAATTTGTAGCTGTTCCAAAAGTAAAACCCAACTTAGAAAATTATTTAAAAATATTTTTGGGTGAGACAATAGAAGAAGATGTTTCTGATCTTGCAGATTAATGCCGGTATTAGAACAAGGATTATTTGAGGGTAGATATAAAATTATTCCCCGTGTGTTAATTTTTGCAACACATGGGAATAATGTATTATTAATAAAAGGCTCTTCTGAAAAAAAGATTTGGCCGGATTTATATAATGGGATCGGAGGGCATATAGAAAAAGGGGAAAATGTTATTGAAGCAGCACATCGAGAATTTAGGGAGGAAACTGGTTTAAGGCTAATTCACCCTTGGCTATGCGCAATTATCACGATCGATACCGGTCAAACCACCGGAATAGGAATGTATGTATTTCGGGGGACTGTTGCAGATGATCAGCTAATTGGATCTGAGGAGGGAAACCCCGAATGGATAAAAATTGGATCCACCAATCAACTAGCTTTAGTTGAAGATCTACCAATTTTGATCCCTAAAATAATCTATCGATCAAAAGACGATTCGATCCTTTTTGCCCAGTATTATTACGACGTAGATGACAAATTACAAATTCGTTTTACATCTTAAAGCAGTACAATTGTCTATTCCGAATCCATTGCTATTAAAGAAATTATTGGATATAGTATATTAAGTGGAATGTGTTATTTATTTTTGAGCATTTTTATTTTTTTTTCACTAAATGTTTCGTCCATCAATCCTCCATTACCAAAAATTCTCGAAAATTTATAGGGTGAGTAAATAACATTATTAATTGAGAATATAATTGAAAACAGAAATAAAAACTTTAATAAAAAATGCATACCTAGTTGCAAATTCTCAAATTTTTTCAATTAAGGGAACTATATCAAAAATTGGCAGAAAACTAGAAAACGATTTTGTGATTCAAGAATCAATGATCTCAAGATTTCATGCTGAAATTCACATTGATGATGGAAAATATATATTGATCGACAAGAAATCCACGGGCGGAACATATTTGAATAATTCACGAATTGAAAGGTCATTTCTTACATCTGGAGACACTATTCGATTAGCCAATACACCCATTCTATTTTTAGTTGAATCCAATGATATGGATGTCAAAACAGGTGCAAATACTGAAACGTTAAAAAGTGAACAAAAAGAAAAAACCGCTGGGAACGAAAAAACAAAACCATATAGAAATAAATTAAAATAAATATTTCCCACCTTTCTTACAAAAAAACTCGAGAGGTTGTTTTTTTTATATAACTCTTTCATAAAACAATAATAAAGTCTTGCCATATTTTCTTTGATCAAAAAGCGAAATGTTTTCTAATTCAATATCTTCATATTCTTTTGGATCGATTTGAACGATTACCCAACCATCCTCCACTAACCATTCAGGGTTTTTATCAACCATATTTAAGGCCTTATTCCATAAATTCTTATATTGGGGTGGAGCAATATACAAATAATCGAAGTTGTAGTCTGGTTCCTTAGAAAGAAAAGAAAACGCATCCATTTGCAAAATTTCAGATTTTTCAATTAATTTCGTAACATCTAAATTACTCTTTATAGTTTTTATTGCACTTTGATGAAGATCGTTAAAACGGACATATCTTGCTCCCCTACTCAAAGCTTCGATTCCAATGCTTCCGGTACCCGCAAACAAATCAAAAAAACTGCAATCGGGTAAATCATGATGCAAAATATTGAATAATGATTCTTTTACCCTATCCGTTATTGGCCTAGTTATATCACCTGGAACTGCATCCAGTTTAATTCCCCTTGCAATGCCGGCGATTACACGAATTCTTGCCATTTAAAGTCCTTATATTTAAAATATTTATTTGGGAGGATTTTATTCTGTTTCACGGGGTTGGAATTTGCCAATTTGCTTTAAACGATACTCTTGTCTTTCTACGCCGTGAATCATCCTGGTTTTTTGCTCTTTAGTTTCAGCAATCAATTGGGGTACTTCCACTGGATTCCCTTCATCATCCAAAGCCACATAAACCAAGTAAGCAGTATTGGTATGCCACCTTTGACCCTTGATCGGATTTTCAGCATAGACATGCACTTCGGCTTCCATGGACGTTCGCCCCACATAACTTAGCTCTGCTTCAAGGATTATTACATCCCCAATTTTTATTGGATGTTTAAACGTCATTTGATCTATAGAAACAGTAACCACACGATGTTGCGCATGGCGGATGCATGCCAACGCGCCGGCTTCATCCACCAATTTCATGATCCACCCACCATGGACATTTCCATGGGTGTTCGCCATTTCTGGCATCATCATTTGTGACAAGGTCACTTGGGATGCTTTTACGGTTTTTTCAATTAAGTTTGACTGTACTTTTTTTCCCATACACTATTCCATATCTGGCCGAAATTCACCTGCATCCATTGTTGGCAACCTATCAGGGTCATCTAACAAAATATCTATTGTGTCATAGGAAATTTCTGCCATGAGTGGAGCGAGTGGGGAAAAGGCGGGTAAACTTATATTTGGCGGCGATTGTGGAGACACCAGCTTGGGTTTGTTGAAATCATATACCCGCTTCCGTAATATTCTTGAATCCTCAGATAAATAACCAACATAATCCCCATAAACTGAATATATTTCTTTAGAGGATAATACAAAGCCGATCCATTCCCCGCTTATATTATATAACATTGGATAAATCATATAAGCGTCACAATCTCCCAATGTCGTATAAATTGGCACAGGTCTTCTAATTTTTGTTGTGGTCATTTGTTACCTAAATAAAGAATAAATTTTAAAATAATAATTCTTAATTAATATCATTATACGTCCAATGCCGATTGATAAAGAAATTCCAGAACATTACAATGATTACAACTATGACTAAAGCTGAATTTTCTCCGAGAATTGTAGGCTCTAAACCAATGTTTAATCCAGTAGTTTCAAAGAAATTTATCAAACCTGGGACAATTAAAGTGAACACGCCGGTTCGGATCAATAATCCAAATACATTCACAATAAAAAATTGAATTAATTGACCAGCTATCGGCTTTGAACGAGAATCTGGATATGTCCAAAATCGATTAAACAAAAAATTACTCATTACGGCAATCGAAAAGGAAATTATGTTTGATAATACTGCCGATATTTGAAAATAATTTCTTGCAATGTTGAAAATGGAAAAATCAACAATGAAACCAATTGCTCCCACAGCTGCAAACTTGAGAAATCGGTCTCGCTCTCGCTTATCCTTAATCAGGATCATTGAATACCCAATTCGGATTTAAAGTAATTTATTGTGCTTAATATCCCATCATTCAAACTTATATTAGGAGACCATTTCAATAATTCTTTGGCCCGAGTGATATCTGGTCGCCGACGTTGTGGATCCCCCTCGCCTCTTTGCTCCATCTCATAAATTGTTCCCTTAGGATTATCTGTAAGTTTATTTATTACATCTGCAAATTCATTTATACTCGTTTCGACAGGGTTTCCGATGTTTACCGGCATATGTTCTTCGGAAAGGAGCAATTTATATATCCCCTTAATTAAATCATCGACATAACAAAACGAACGAGTTTGTTCGCCGTCACCATAGATGGTTAAGGCTTCTTTTTTTAGCGCCTGTTTAATAAAATTAGGGACTACACGTCCATCATCCACATGCATTCTGGGGCCATATGTATTGAATATCCTTACGATCCCTGTATTTACATTATGAAATCGATGGTATGCCATTGTGAGAGCTTCTGCAAATCTTTTTGCTTCATCATATACAGAGCGTTCCCCAATAGGGTTGACATGCCCCCAGTAACCTTCTGTTTGAGGATGTTCTAATGGATCCCCATAGACTTCACTCGTGGAGGCTAATAAATATCTTGCTTTATTCGCAAGTGCCACCCCCAAAGTGTTATGCGTACCTAATGCCCCAGCCTTCATGGTCTGAATAGGTAAATTTGTATACCCAAAGGGGGAATTTGGATTAGGGCTGGCGGGAGAAGCAAAATGCATTACTGCATCTAACTTCCCAGACACGAATATATATTTGGAAACATCATGCCGAAAAAATGAAAACCGATCATGCCCAGTTAGATGAGCTAGGTTTTCTTTTTTCCCCGTGATGAAATTATCCATCCCAATGACCTCATGGCCTTCCGCCAATAAAAGGTCACATAAATTCGAACCCAAAAATCCAGCAGCCCCAGTTATTAACACACGCATTTATATACCTCAATTATTTCTTATTTCCAATCCACCGCACTGGTCAATCCATCTCCAGTCAATTGCTGACTCTGTCTAGTCAGGGTGTTCACAATCCATAAATTCCCTTGATAGGTCAAGGCAACCTGGAAATTATACTCGTTTTCTAACAGAGGAGCCCACACAAATTCTTGTGGTATCAACCCTTGAGCTCCCTCTGGCGGAAAAATCGGTGTTTGGTTAGAACCATCGCGATCCATTACAAATAAACGATACCCACTATTCCTACTTTGAGTGGGGACCAATGCTTTTAAAAAGGCGATCATATACGAATCGTCTTCAAATACATTTGGGATCAGGGGAGATACGCTTGGATTTGAAAACATCCCAACTTGTTTTACTAGATTTATCGGAGGACCGACCAATAATGGAACTACAGTCAGATCGAACAAGGGCGATTCCTCATGAGAGGATAATCCCTCCTGTGCAGCATGGGTAACTAGGTATAGATAATCCCCATCGGGCGCCCAAGATACTTCGGGAACCCATGCCCAGTCACTGCCAGTTTGTAGAGGAACTACCTCAAAAACTGAATCAAGAACCTCATCATCAAAATCCACCGTTCCGATGCCATCTGGTCGTGTATATAAAAGATCCTCTCCATCCGGTGACCATTCAAAATTTGTTCCCCACCATCCATAAATCCCCCCAGAATTTTCATCCAACCCGATTCTTGGGCCAGATACCCAACCTGATTCATTAAAATTAATATAATTTAGATCGTTATTTGCCTGCCACCCAGGGGAAGTTGGCGTTGGCTCAACCGAAGAGAAAACAATTCCAAGACCAGAATCAGGAATCCAATCTGCAAAATGAATCACATTGCTAACCTTAAGATCAATTTCTAATCCCTCATCATCATTAATCATTGCAACCCATAATTCATTGATTACATCTTCATCTTCATTTGATCGCGTATAAAGCAACCATTCACTGTCTGGTGATAATTTCAATATAAATCCGTCCAAATCGCCGGTGGTTACAATCGGCCTGCGAATCCCAGTGTTCTCTTCCATTACCCACGCATTTCCAGCCGAAATATATACTAGTTTTCCTTCGATGGGCACGGCCGCAAAGGGTGCTTGGCTACCAACCATTACTACTTCAGGGACTGGTGCTTCAAGAATCGTCGTTTTAACAATACTATTACTTACTTCAATTCCATTTTCAAATATTTTGCGGTAAGTGATCTCTTGAACACCATTTTTTCCTGGTTGAATTAAACGCTTTTCACCTTCTGGCAAGGATTCATTTCTCAAATCTTGAGTTTCGTACGGAATCACTTCTTCCTGAATAATGAAATCCTCCACAATTCTAGTAAGAGATAAAATATCTCCATTTTTCAATATTGTATAAAGGGGAGGATTGCTTTCGTCTAAGATAGTTAAGGTAATGCCCGCCATTTCAAATGCATCACGTGCAGTACTTCCGGAAGGAATATCAGCAATTATCGATTCGCCATCTACAAATAGTGAAATCGACAGGTTTTCTTGAGTGATTTGTGGAGATGCACAAGCAAATATTAACAAGGAAAATATAAAGAATTTGAAGTGTTTAATTTTAAAATTCCGCATGGACTGGTATAATCTCTCTTTGCAATAGATACCCTAGATGGAAATCATTAAGGATTAATTTAATTATAGCATGTCAGAAGAAATCAATAATAAAAACAAGTCTTCGATTGAAATAGATCTAACTTCAAAAATTGAAGCCCTCCTTTTTGTTTCTCCAAACGCGGTAAATACTAGTCAAATAGCTGCAGCATTAGAACTCACACCCAGGCAGATTGAGAAAAGCATCGTTGAATTGGAAGAAATATACAAAAATCGAGGGCTAAGAATACAAAGGCATCGCGGAAAAATTCAAATCATGACCGCCCCTGATATGGGTAATTTAATTGAGCGATTTTTGAGTCTTGAAGCATCTACAAAATTAACCCATGCTGCTTTAGAAACCCTTTCAATAATTGCTTATCAACAACCCGTCACCCGCCCTGAAGTGGATTCGATTAGAGGTGTAAACAGTGACAGCGTCATTAAAAATATGTTGAGCAAGGGATTGATCGAAGAGGTAGGCCGATCAGAAGGGCCAGGGAAACCAATTCTATACAATACCTCACCTGAATTTTTGCAGCATTTTGGATTGTCGACAATTAAAGATCTCCCACCTTTGCAATTACCAGAATCACCCCCCTTATTAAATGTTGATGGCTCAGGTGGAAAACAATCTGAAATGCCATTAGATAAAACTCTTTTAAAAGAATAAACCTATGACAAAAGACCGCGTACAAAAGATTATGGCCCATGCGGGGATCGCCTCCCGAAGAGAAAGTGAAAAATTAATTGAGCAAGGCCGTGTAACTGTAAATGGCGAGAAGATTTCACTTGGTGCTAAAGCGGATTCATCAAAAGATGATATTCGTTTAGATGGCTCAAAAATAAAAACTCAGGAAGAATTGGTATATATTGCACTCCACAAACCTCGCGGAGTCCTTTCAAGTACCAAGGTGCAAAGACAGCAAGAAGATATGCAAACGATCCTCGATCTGGTGCCTGAGAAAAAACGAATTTATCCTGTGGGGCGATTAGATTTAGATAGTGAAGGTTTGGTTTTACTAACGAATGATGGAGATTTAGCCAACCAATTATCACATCCAAGATATGGCCACGAAAAAGAATACCGAGTGTTAGTCGCCAGTCAACCTAAGAGGAGACAATTAGAAACTTGGATGAGAGGAGTAATCCTTCCTGATGGTTATCAAACCCAACCTGTTGATGTGAAATTTGAGAGAAACCATGGCAAGGGTGCTTGGTTGAGGGTGACAATGAAAGAGGGACGTAAACGCCAAATCCGAGAAACTGCTAGAACTTTGGGATTGCCTGTTGCAAAACTAATTCGAGTGAGAATCGGCAGTTTACTTCTGGGAAATTTGGCATCGAGAAAATATCGATATTTAAGTGATTCTGAAGTCGCGGAATTAAAAAGTCCATCAAAATCATCAAAAATCAAATCCCCTAAAAAAAATCGCCGAAACTAAATTTATCCTCGATTAAATATTCTTTGAACCCTCGTGTATTATCCATTTTTTATAATCAGTAAATCATTTAAAATTTAATCTTCATAATTGGCAAATTCAATCATAATCACGTAAACTATAGGGGATATTTACAAATGTTATTTTTTAGGAGAGGGTATGCAAATGTCTACTGAACAGAAAAAACAGAGTTGGCTAGACCGCCCCATCTTTGAAACCATTTCCCTGAATTGGGAAGTAATTCTTTTTGGTTTGATCCTCGCCATCGCCATTTTCACCAGGCTGTACGATTTGGGGGCAAGGGTCATGAGTCACGATGAAAGCCTCCATACCTATTTTTCCTGGGTTTTATTTAAAAGGGGTGAATTTGCACATACGCCATTAATGCATGGTCCCTTTCAGTTTCACTTTTTAGCTTTGGTTTACTACTTATTTGGCGACAATGATTTTACAGCCCGCATTCCTGCGATCATAACAAGCATCGCCACGATTGGCTTCCTCTGGCAGTTCAGACGCTATCTAGGACGTGCGGGCACCCTGGTCGCTGCATTATTATTTACTTTTTCCCCTTTTATGCTTTATTACGGAAGATATGTACGAAACGAATCCTATGTTGGACTATTTGGGATTATTACACTTTGGGCTGTCCTGAGATATTTAGATACGGGTAAACATCAGTTTTTATATTGGTTGGTAGCAGCTACCGCTTTACATTTCACAACAAAAGAAACTTCGTTTATTTATTCAGCTCAAATATTATTATTCCTCGGATTATTGTTTCTTAAACAAATCACCCAAGCCAAATGGAAAACCGAATCTAAAAGAAAGATTTTCATTTGGTTACTATTGGCCACTTTAGTATTTACAGCTGGGGCAATAGGTAGTCAGCGAATAATGACTACATCTGACGCCCTGGATCCTGCACAGGTATCAGCTCCCTTAGATATTGAATCTGAGGCATTGGAAGAAAGTGGGTCGAGCGTTGCCCCCCCTACCCTAATTTTAGGTGGGTTGGCAGCGGTATCATTTATTATTGCCTTTGGTATTCTTGTGAATGGGTATGGATGGGAGGAATTAAAAAGAGTCAGATCCTTCGAAATAATGCTTTTACTGTTTGCATTGATCCTGCCGCATTTATCTGCATTCCCGATCCGTATGGCTGGCTATGATCCGATGGATTACTCCTCCTTGAGCAGTTTGTTGCGCATCGGGGCTTTTCTCCTACCCTTATTCCTACTATCATTTGCCGCAGGATTATTATGGAATCCAAAACAATGGTTGATCAATATAGCCATTTTTTATAGCATTTTTATATTGTTTTTTACAACAATGTTTACAAATGGAACGGGCTTTTTCTCCGGTTTGGTAGGCTCATTGGGATATTGGTTAATTCAACAGGGAGTCGAAAGAGGAAGTCAACCCAGCTATTATTATGTCTTAGTTCAATTACCCATCTATGAATATTTAGCGATTATTGGCGCCTTGCTCGCTGGAAGTATTGGTATTTACAAAATTATTAAAGATAAAAGAAAGAAACATTTAATTGAAGAAACTTTGGGGGAATTCGAAACTGAAAATAATGAAAATAATTTACCCATTAACCTTATAGATCCAAATATTCTACCTAGCCGAAAAATCGCCCTGACACTTTTTGCCTATTGGGCAGTTTCCAGCCTAATTGTCTACTCTTTAGCAGGCGAAAAAATGCCTTGGCTCACCTTCCATATTGTTCTTCCAATGTTGTTGTTAACCGGTTGGGCAGTTGGATATCTTATTGAAAAATTTAATTGGGACCTATTTAAAACCAATTCAGTTTGGTTATTTTCGATTCTTGTTCCAGTACTTTTAGTGAGCATTGCTGGGATCAGCAAGAGCCTATTTTCTGCTGTGAAACCATTTCAAGGAAAATCATTAGAACAGCTTGAAACTACAACCTCATTTTTGTTTGCATTCATTATAAGCATCGCCTGTATAGTTGGATTGGTCATGCTTATAAATAAAAATAAATTAGTGTGGAAACAATCATTAATAGTCATGTCCTTAACAATTTTTTCATTATTGGGCGTAACTACGGTCCGTGCATCGATCACCGCCACATATATCAACCACGATCGAGCAACCGAATTCTTGGTGTATGCACATTCGGCACGGGGAGTCAAAGATGTCATGGATCAAGTTGAAAACCTGTCTTTGAGATTAACCAACGGATTGGCGATTGAGGTAGCTTACGATGATGATATTTCATGGCCCTTCACTTGGTATCTACGGAATTATTACAATCAAAAATTTTATGGTGGTAACCCAACTCGCGATCTAAGAGAAACACCAGTAATCATTGTGGGTGATAATAACTTTTCGAAGATCGAACCAATTGTTGCACAAGGATATTACCAATTTGACTATATCCGCATGTGGTGGCCCATTCAGGATTATTTTGATCTCACCCCAGAAAGGATAAAAAATTACCTCACTGATCCAGCACTGAGAAGTGGAATATTGGATATTTGGTTTAATCGTGATTACACCAGTTATGGTGAGGCAACTGGCCGAGATTTTAGTCTTCCAAACTGGTCCCCATCTGACCGAATGCGCTTATACATCAGAAAAGACATTGTTGCCCAATTATGGGATTATGGGGTCACTATCGATGCCGACCAAGTGATTATCGATCCATATGAAAATAAGCAAGTGGAAATCATTCCGGACCAAATCATTACTGGTGCTGATGATGGCAGTATTTTCAATGACCCACGTGGAATTGCGCTAGCACCAGACGGCAGTCTATATGTGGCAGATTCCAACAATCATAGAATTGTTCATATCAAAGATGGCGAGATGATCAATCAATGGGGTAATTTTTCACCCATTGATGCAAGTGGTAATGCTCCTGCCGGTGATTTTTACGAACCTTGGAGTGTGGCTGTTTCACCAGATGGTGAATTTGTATATGTTGCAGATACCTGGAATCACCGCATCCAAAAATTTACTGCGGAAGGTGAATTTATTTCGATGTGGGGTTTCTTTGCTCAATCAGAAGATCCATTTGCCTTTTGGGGGCCAAGAGATATATCAATTGATGGCGATGGCAACTTATATGTTTCAAACACCGGGAACAAGAGAATAACTATTTTTGATCCAGATGGAAACTATATTAGCCAATTTGGCAGCGTAGGTTTTGGACTAGGCGAATTTGATGAGCCTGTGGGTGTTGCGGTATCAAACGAATCTGGGATAGTGTATGTTGCAGATACGTGGAACCAACGCATTCAAGCTTTTATCCCTGACAATGACAACAATTTTACACCTTATAACTCCTGGGATATCACAGGATGGTACGGGCAATCCCTGGATAATAAGCCCTTCTTGACAGTTGGAGATGATCTAAATATTTATGTGGCTGACCCTGAACTATCAAGAATTCTTGTGTTTGATCCCGATGGAACATTCCAATATTATTTTGGTGATTCGTCCGTTGGAATCAACAATATTGGAATTGTAAGTGACGTGATTTCAGATGGTGAAGGCGGGTTATGGGTAAGTGATTCACAAGATAATCGCTTAATCCACTTTACATTACCCTAAAAATATAATTATGAAACAATGGTCGGAGGTTTTCTGCTCCGACCATTGTAATTTTTTCTAATAATTTCTACTGAAAACAAAAATTATTGATAAGGTTCTCTAAGAAAAAGTAAAATTTTTATCATTTTATTATTCAATTACAGAAAAGAAAAAATTTTTATGATGGTATAATTTTCCCCGGTTTAAACAAATCAATATATGGCTGAAATGCCAAATCCACAAAGAGAATATTAATGAAATTACACGAATATCAATCAAAAAGAATTTTCGCCAAGTTTGGCGTCCCTATTCCAAAGGGAGAGGTTGCAACAACCCCAGAAGAAGCTAAAAAAATTGCTAAAGAACTTGGGGGAAGCGTAGTTGTAAAATCTCAAGTTCTAGTTGGCGGAAGAGGAAAAGCTGGAGGGATCAAGTTAGCAAAATCTCCAGAAGAGGCAGAGAAATTTGCCAAAGAAATCCTTGACCTTGAAATAAAGGGTTTACCTGTAAACCTAGTACTTATTGACGAGGCAGCCGACATCAACAATGAAATTTACCTCGGCATTACCAACGATCGTGGAGCCAGAATGCCAGTGTTTATGGCATCCGCCGCCGGGGGTGTAGATATTGAAGAAGTTGCAGCAACCACCCCCGAAAAAATCATCAAGGTACATATCCACCCGCTGATGGGATTACAAAATTATCAGGTTTTAGACCTTGCCGCCGGAATATCTCTACCCCGAGCACTTTGGAAAGAATTTGATGTGATCGCCAAGGGCCTATGGGAAGCTTACAAAAATAATGATGCTACCCTGGCGGAGATCAACCCATTGATCATCACCGCCGATAATCACCTCCAAGCTGTGGATGGGAAAATGGTGATTGATGATAATGCCCTTTTCCGACTGAAAGAACTGGATGAACAAAGAGATCTATCAGTTGAAAACGAAGCGGAATTAAAAGCCAAAGAATTTGATCTCACATTCATCAAATTAGATGGCGATATCGGATGCATGGTCAATGGAGCGGGTCTAGCCATGGCAACAATGGATATCCTCGACCAATATGGGGGTTCTCCAGCAAATTTCCTCGACATTGGTGGCGGCGCAGATGAAAAACAAGTGGCAGCTGCTCTCAAAATTATTTTAGAAGATGAGAATGTAAAAGCCGTCCTCTTCAATATATTCGGCGGAATAACCCGGGGAGATCAGGTTGCCAAAGGAATTGTGGCAGCATTAGATGAAATAAAAACAGATGTGCCGATGGTCATCCGATTAGTCGGTACAAATGCAGAGGAAGGTCGTGAAATTTTAGCCGACACAACCATGTTCACTGCAAAAACTTTATCCGAAGCAGCTAAAATGGCTGTTGCCGCTGCGAAGGGAGAACTTTAGGAATGAGTATTTTAGTTAATAAAGATACTAGATTAGTAGTTCAAGGCGTGACAGGGTCACAAGGATTATTTCACACTAAACGAATGCTAGATTATGGCACAAATGTTGTGGGTGGCACCAGACCAGGAAAAGGTGGCGAATGGGTGCTAGATGGTAAGGTGCCGGTATTTGATACCGTAAAAATCGCAGTTCAAACAACCGGTGCAAATACCAGTGTCATTTTTGTCCCTGCAGCATTCGCGCCCGATGCAATAATGGAAGCAGCCGACGCAGATATAAAATTGGTCATTTGCCTTACAGAACATATTCCTGTCCAAGATATGATGCGGGTACGAAAATATCTTGATCAAACGGATACTAGATTAGTGGGACCAAATTGCCCAGGTATTCTCACGCCAGGGGTGTCCTCTGTAGGTATCATTCCAAGCAATATTGCTATCCCAGGAAATGTGGGCGTGGTTTCTCGATCTGGGACTTTAACTTATGAAGTTCTATATGCCTTAAAGGAACTTGGCATTGGTTCCAGCACATGCGTTGGAATCGGTGGCGATCCGATTAATGGCACCAATTTTATAGATTGTCTACAACTTTTTGAAGATGACCCCCAAACTGATAAAGTCGTAATGATTGGTGAAATTGGTGGTACTGATGAAGAAAAAGCCGCAAAATTCATACAAGAAAATATGACCAAACCTGTCTTTGGTTTTATCGCTGGAAAAACAGCACCTCCTGGAAAAAGAATGGGGCATGCTGGAGCCATTGTTGAAGGTGGGGAAGGCACGGCTGAAGAAAAAATAAAAGCATTAAATGCTGCGGGGGTTCCAGTCGCATCTAATCCTGAAGAAATTGCGGAAATGATTGCTAAATAATTAGGTTAAACAAAAGATGCAGACGAATGTCTGCATCTTTTTTATTTAAATTAGTAATATTTTTATGTAATTTGGTTATTATCCCATTTGACCCGAGATATAGTCAACAGCTTCCCCAACGGTTGTAATCTTTTGAGCGTGTTCATCTGAGATTTCAGTTCCGAATTTATCTTCGAACGCCATAATTAGCTCTACAATATCTAAAGAATCAGCTTCAAGGTCTTCGCGGAATTTAGCGGCAGTTACAATTTTTTCTTCATCAGCGCCAAGCAGATCCACGATAATTTCTTTTACATCAGCAAATACATCAGCCATTTTAATCCTCCATAATTAATTTCAGTCAAACATCGCAATTGTACCTTTCTTGACGCGAAAGTCAAGCTCAGGTTGACAGCATAAATTCTGACTGGTAATATAAACTTACTTCACAGGAACCCCCCAAAATGAAAAAAGTTACGCCTATTAGCTCAAGAAAAATTGAACATATCGACATAAATTTGACCAAAGATGTGTCCTCAAAAAATACCACTGGGTTAGATGATTTTCATTTCGTTCATGATGCACTTCCAGAAATAAATTTGAATGAAATTGATCTCAGTCAACACTTGTTTGGTCGTCCCGTTTCCGCCCCCATATTAATATCCTCCATGACTGGGGGAGCTAAAGAAACGAGGGATATTAATTTTACTTTGGCAGAAGCGGCTGAGGAAATGGGAATTGCTATGGGGGTTGGTTCCCAACGAGCGGCGATTGAAAATCCTTCTCTTTCTTCTACATTCAATGTGCGCTCTGTTGCCCCCAATATTTTATTATTTTCAAATCTAGGGGCAATTCAGCTAAATTACGGATATGGAATTGACGAGTGTCAAAATGCTGTAGATATGATTGAAGCAGATGCTTTAATCCTACATCTCAACCCCTTACAAGAAGCTGTCCAACCTGAAGGGGACGTGAATTGGCATGGAATTCTTAACAAAATTGAAAACATATGTAATAAATTACCTGTCCCGGTCATTGTGAAGGAAGTAGGATGGGGGATCTCACAGAAAACCGCTCAAAGCTTAGCCGACGCTGGTATTCAAGCGATCGATGTAGCAGGAGCTGGGGGGACATCCTGGTCTCAAGTAGAAATGTACAGAGCAGAATCAGAGAGTCAGGCTAATATTGCAGCAACATTTGTTGATTGGGGCATCCCCACCGCAGATTCTCTAATTCAGATTCGTGATTCTCAATTAGATTTAAAAATATTTGCTTCTGGGGGTCTTCGTTCCGGTCTTGATATTGCTAAATGCATCGCGTTAGGAGCTTCTATGGGTGGAATGGCAGGCCTATTCCTAAAAGCCGCTGTACTATCCACATCTGCAACAGTTCAAACAATATCTGATATACAACGAACATTACAGATAGCCATGTTTGCTTCTGGAGCAAAAGACATCAGTGCCTTACAAAAAACACCACTTACCCATAAATAATTATAATCACTGGAATAAATATGCCCCTTTCTAATTATTTTGATTTACTTCTTCCTGCAATTGAACAAGAAATGAAGGCTTGCGTAAGAGAAACCCGAGAACAAGGTCTAGAAGAATTATACTCAATGCTAGAATACCATTTAGGATGGGAGGGGCCAGGCTCAGGACCAAAAGCCCAGGGAAAAAGAGTTAGACCCATGATGGTGTTGTTATCAAATGCATCCGCTGGGGGAGATTGGGAAATTGCATTACCCGCCGCGGCAGCAGTTGAATTGGTACATAACTTTTCCTTGATCCATGATGATATACAAGACAACAGCCCCCTACGGAGGGGACGAGAAACTGTTTGGAAGATGTGGAATATTCCTCAAGCAATAAATGCAGGTGATTCAATGTTTGCTTTGGCGCATATCGCCCTTAAACGGTTAGCCAACCAAGTGCCAGATGGAATTGCCCTCGAAGCTTATAAAATCCTTCCTGAAGCCTGCCTGACGCTCACGCAGGGTCAATATCTTGACCTCTCTTATGAAAATAGAAATGATCTATGGCAGAAGACTATTGGCCAATGATCAATGGAAAAACCGCAACCTTGATCGCTGCATGCACTCAATTAGGCGCATTGATCGCGGGGGCAAATGCGGAAACAGTTGAAAATTATCGAAAATTTGGAGAATATGTAGGGTTAGCTTTTCAAGTTTACGATGATATTTTAGGTATTTGGGGGGATTCTGAGGTTACAGGAAAATCTGTTGAAAGTGATTTAGTAGAGGGAAAAAAATCCTTGCCAGTATTGTTTGCCTTAGAGAGGATTCCAAGCTTTTCTGAACGATGGAATAATGGTCCAATAGCAATTGAAGAAGTTCCAAGAATATCCGCGATGCTCGAATCTGAAGGGGTTTTAGAATTCGCAAATAGTACAGCCGACAACCTTACCCAAAAAGCTCTTTCGATCCTTGAACAGACCAGTGAAAAAAGTGATTCTAGGGACTCCCTTCAGGATATGGCTAAAAAATTGATCAAACGTCAAGCATAAGTCATAATCAAACAAACTTCATAAATACTTGATTTCCTAATAATCGTCCTCTTCTAGTGAGCACGAGATTATTATTTGAATCTCCCCCCCATTGGACCAATTTGTTCTGTATTAACTCACTAATTTCTTCCTTAAAGGTCTCTTCTAATTCATTTCCAAATCTATTAAAGAATTCATTTTTAGAAACACCGGATTGAAGAAGCCTTAATCCCATCATCATCGTTTCATTCATTTCAATATTTTTTTCTATTTTTTGCATATCAATACTCGTGGGTGTTCTCGGGAATTCAATATTTTTATTTTGCTCCATTTGCTTTATATATTTTCCTGGGGCTAAGGTATTTGAAAACCTATATCCGCCGATAGAACTATGCGCACCTGCCCCAAATCCAATATAAGGTCTATTTTTCCAATACTGCAAATTATGTTGAGAGAGATTTATTTCTCCTACATTGTTAAGCTTCGCCCAATTCGAAATTTCATAATGAACAAAACCATTTTCTCCGAGAAAATCCATTGTCCATTCATACATATCAGCGGCTGAATCGTCATCTGGATAGGGGTACTTTCCATTTTTTATTTGTTTTTCTAATGGAGTTCCATCTTCTATCGTCAATGAATATAGTGATATATGATCTGGGCTAAGACTGAAGGCTTTGCTTAAATTATCTTTCCATTCGGCAAGCTTTTGGTTTGGTAATCCAAAAATTAGATCTACGCTAATATTCTCAAAACCAGCTTTCCTTGCGTCGTTCACTGCAATGATTGCGTCATCATACCCATGCTGCCGTTCCAATAATAATAATTCTTTCGGATTGGCTGATTGAACCCCCATGCTCAGGCGGTTGATACCCAATGAGCGAATATTGGAAAAATAATCCAAATTAACGGTACCCGGATTTGCTTCTAAGGATATTTCACTATCTTTCGCCAATATAAATGAATTATTAATTTCGTTCATTATTTTTTCTAAGTGAAATGCATTTAATAAAGAGGGTGTTCCACCGCCATAAAATATTGTATGTGCATTAAGTTTCTCAGAATTATGAGAAGTAAAAAATCTAATTTCTTCGACAAGTGCTTCTACATACTTAGGAATTAGATCTTCTAGGCCTGCATAAGTATTAAAATCACAATAGCCACAGCGATGCTTGCAGAAAGGGATATGCAAATAAATGCTAATTGGGTCCATTCGCCAAGTATAACCCGAGAATAAATGTCGATTTTAATCAGCCTTGCTTTGTGAATTAAAATACTTTATATTTAGACAATATTCTCCTAGACTGGTATAATGCCCCGAGTTAAATAATTATGGAAAATCCAAATACAAAATCTACTAAATTATGTCCCACCTGTGGCACAAGAGCAACAGAAAATGCGCCACGGTGTTTGGTTTGCGGCACAGAATTCGCCAGTGAACAAAAGAAAGCTAGCTCTACAAAATCTAAAACCAAACAAAGAAAGGTAGCCACCCCAGAAATTAGGGGGGCCAGAATGCCAGAAATAACACTGAGTGTACCGATAATAATATTTTTATTTATTGTCTTTTTAGCAATTGGCGCTGGCGCGGTTTATTTTGGCTTGCAAGCAACCGGTGCAGTTGTAGAATCCACCGAAGCACCCACAGAAACCTTAACACCCACAGCAAGCCTAACACCCACACCGCTTAAACCCACCGCCACATTTACCCCACAACCCTCGCCTACGCCACAAACCTACCGAGTCCAGCTTGGAGATAGTTGTGGCACCATCGCTTTCCTCTTTAATATTTCTGTACAGAGTATTATTTTAGAAAATAATTTAGCGGCAACTTGTCCGCTCAGTGTCGATAATGAACTACGGATTCCCTATCCTACCCCCACCTTAACACCAGTCGCAACCAATACCCCAAGTAGTGTTCAGGCTACCAGAGATGCTTGTGACGTAGATTATTATACGGTTATTGAAGGTGACGACCTAAGCACTATAGCATTATTCAGGGGTGTATCTGTGGAAGCAATTATGGAATGGAATGGAAAAACCGTGGCTACCGTTTTTGTGGGGGAAACGATCGCTATTCCAAATTGTTTACGAGATTATGTACCCGGTGAGGGAACAGTCACACCCACTCCCGCCCCTCCTAAACAAAAACCAGAGTTGCTATTACCCAATGATGGTCAAGGATTCACCCTTGAAAACGATTTGGTTACTTTGCAGTGGGCATCTGTAGGCACATTATTAGAAAATGAATTTTATCAAGTCACCGTAATCGATGTGACTGATGGAAATAAAGAACCTCTGGTAATAGAAGTATCCGATACCAAGTTCACTGTCCCAACAGATTATCGCCCAACCGATAGCACTGTACATATCTATCGTTGGTGGGTAATGCCGGTCGCCAAGATCGGTGTGAATTCAGATGGAAGTCCAATTTATATCTCAGGTGGTCCCATTAGTGACAACAGAGATTTTAGCTGGACTGGATCTGGTTCTGTGCCTACACCGATTCCATAATTCAACTACTTAGCAATAAAAAGACCCTGGAAATTAATTTCCAGGGTCTTTTTATTGCTAAGTATTAGCGTTGATCAAATCCCTTATAAGCTCTTTCACCTTCACCAAGGTATACCTGGCGGGGACGAGCGATCTTTTGTAGGGGATCATTAAGTAGTTCCTGCCATTGGGCTAACCAACCAATTGATCTTGGGATAGCAAACATCACGGTAAACATCGCCCGTGGAATGCCCAAAGCTTGGTAGATCATTCCCGAATAGAAATCTACATTCGGATACAATTTTCTTTTGGCAAA
>SWCD01011278.1_pt1 | contig 20944 bp, 14 predicted proteins | sample 4693011 | NCBI WGS metagenome assembly SWCD01 (sample SAMN10267278, study PRJNA491770) | bioreactor metagenome | isolation source: DHS bioreactor inoculated with marine | place: Japan: Omine Ridge, Nankai Trough | reverse complement strand
GTCTGCGCCAGCTGGGCGGAAAGTCCGAGCCGCGCCTGGCTTTCACGAGCCACGATGTCCGAAAGGTCCGCATCGAGGGTCGCCTTCTCCTCCTTCAGCCGCGCCCACTCGCTCTCGAGGTCCGGGAGCGAGGCCCGCTTGGCCTCGTACTCCGTGAGGCGCGTCTCGAAATCCCCCTTGCGGCGATTGGCGATCGTCAGGGCGGAAAGAGCCTCGAGCTCCGACTTGCGAAGCTCCACGAAGGTCTGGTTTTCCACCTTCTTCGTGACCGTCCGGGCGCCCTCACCCACCGCGGCCAGCTCGGCCTTCAGAGCCGCCAGCTTCGCCTTCTGGTCCGCCACCGCCGGATGGAAGTCCGGGTGCTTCCCCTCGAGCGCGATCAGCTCGTCCACCGCCTCCCGGATCTCCTCCCTGATCCGCGCGGCCTCGACCTCCCCCGAGATCTCCTCCTCCGCCTCGACCCACTGCGGCTCGTCCTTCAGCATCCCGCGGATGTTCTCGAGCTGCTGCTCGAGCGCCCCGATCTCCACGGTCACGTCGTGAAGATGGGCCACCGTCTGCTCGTGCTCGGCATCCGCCGGACTCTGCTCGCCGAAGCTGTGTTCCGAGTTCTCTTCCATGAAGCACGCGAGGGCCGTGGCCGCCGCGGTCGCGCGCTCCTCGATCGCCATCCGCTGGGCCCGCAGCTCGGCGAGGGCCTGAATGGAGCTGGACTCCTGGGCCGCGAACGCGCGGTTCTGGTAGGTCGCGGCGAGTTGGGTGGCGATGCGCAGGGCCTGCACCGGATCCACGGAGACGTGGGTGATGCAATAAGTGAACTTCCCCTTGTCGTTCCCGACCTGCTTGACCCGCGTCCCCTTCTGAATGGTGTCCTCGAGCGCGGCGAGCTTCTGCGCCCGGATCGTCGAGGGCTCGTCGGCAAAGCTCCTGTCGAGCCCGAGCGCGGCGATGACCTCCCCCACCGCATCCGACGAAACCACTTCTTCCGGGATCCGCCCGATGCGATCCGCAATCCCCTTCGCATCGGTCAGTTCACGCCCGTAAAGGTTGTGCAGCACATGGTTTCCCACCAGCTGCACAGTCACCGAAGATTCGTATTTCCGAGGCATGAAAAACGTGATGGTCACCGCGGTGCAGAGCACCGCCAGCGCCACCCCCAGAACGAGGTAGCGCCTGGCTGATATGAGGCTCACGATCTCCCGCCCGGTCCGCTGAGAATTCATCTGCCGAATCCCTCCTAGGCCAATTCCGTATCGGCTGAGGGGAGGGGTTTGGCGAAGGGGATTTTGGGGAATTGGCTCAAAACGAGAATCGGGTGACGGGGATGGATCTCGTGGTTCGGGATGTGCGTGTGTTGCGAGCCGCCCCAATGTCGATGGCCTCAAGTCCCGGGCCCCAGAAACCCGATGCTGGATCGGCCGACGAGACGATATGCAACGCCAACAAGGATGACGGGATGACCGAGGAGCGCCTAGCAACAGCCCGAGAAACGGCCAGAGCCTGCGGCTCCGAATCGTTCAATGTTTCCGAGGCGTTTTCCCGAAACATCGGCTGGGTGACCCGCGAGGAGCAGGCCGCCCTGGCGCACAAGAGGGTGGCCATCGCGGGCATGGGCGGGGTCGGCGGGTCGCACCTTCTCACGCTGGCGCGACTCGGCATCGGCGGCTTCAACCTGAGCGACTACGATTCCTACGAGGCCGCCAACTTCAACCGGCAAGCGGGGGCGCGGGTTTCAACGATCGGCCGACCGAAGGTGCAGGTGATGTCCGAGATGGCCCGGGACATCAACCCGACCCTCACCCTCCGCGAATTCGACCAGGGCGTCACCCCGGAGAACGTGCACGAGTTCCTCGATGGCGCCGACGTCTACCTGGACGGTGTGGACTTCTTCGCCGTCGAGGCAAGGCGCATGCTCTTCGCGGCCTGTACGGAGCGGGGCATCCCGGCGGTCACCGCCGCCCCCCTGGGGATGGGCGTGGCGCTGCTCAGTTTCCTGCCGGGCAAGATGAGCTTCGAGGAGTACTTCCGGCTCGAGGGGCAGCCGCGAGACGAGCAGCTGCTGAGATTCCTGGTCGGCCTGGCCCCGGCCCACTTGCATGCGGGGTATCTCGTGGACCCGTCGACTGTGGATCTCGAGAACGAGAAGGGCCCGTCAACACCGATGGCTGCGGATCTGTGCGCCGGACTGGCGGCGACCGAGGTGCTGAAGATCCTGCTGGGGAGGGGGAAGGTGCTCGCGGCGCCGTGGGGGCTGCACTTTGACGCGTTTCGGGGAAAGTTCAGGAAGACGTGGCGGCCCTGGGGGAATCGGAATTGGGTCCAGCGGTTGATGTTGGCGGTGGCGCGGCGGCAGTTTGGGGGGCGGTGATCAGGCCGCCGGCGTCGCGGGATCCGTCGGGGGGCCACGCCGCACCAATCTCAAGGCCGCACCCAGCGCCACGAGCAGACCGGCCATCATCCAGAGCCACCCCACCGTCATGCTCGGCCCGAGCTTCTGGTACAGGAAGTTCTCGATAGGATCCGAGGATACGCTCTCGAGCGCGAAGACGAGGGGCGCCCACAGACAGCCCGCAACGGCAAGCCCGGTGGGCACACCCCTCCTTCGCATCAGCACCCCGACGAAGACCGCGATCACAACCGCAAGCAACAGAACCGCCCAGAACCCCGCGGCCTGGGTGGCGTCCTTCGCCGGCATCGCTCCGCGGCTCACGAGCCCCCGGAAGAAGTTCCCGAGATCAAAACGCCAGACCGCCACGACCTCAATCGCATAGAGCACCTGCAGCGTGGCCGCCACGCCCCAGAACCACCGGGCGCCTGACTTTCTCACGCTTCCGCGGGCCACCACGGCCGCTGCCAGACAGAGTGCGGCGGCGAGGCAGAAGGTGGTTACGCCGATTTCCTGAGCGGTGGTTTTCATGGAATCTGGTGCGGGATGATCACGTCTCGCCTACCCTACCCGGAGCATGAAGGAAACCATCCCATTCGCCTTCGCCCTCTGGTCCATCGTGGCCCTAGTCCTCTTCCGCCGGTGTCCGGCGCCGAGGGCTCTCGCCATTACCTACATCGGCGGGTGGCTGCTCCTCCCGAACGTCTGGATCCCCGGCGGCTATCCAGAGGCCTTGGCGGGCATGGCGGGAGTCGCCCTGCTGTCGATCGGCTTCATCACCAAAGCGAGCGTGCTGGGCTTCTCGGCACTCCTCGCCGCTCTGGTCTTCGCGCCAGGGCAGATCCTCCGGCTGCGCCCCCGGTGGGTCGATCTGCCCATCATCCTGTGGACCCTGGTCCCGGTGCTCTCGGCTCTGGCGAACGGACTGCCGATCACCGACGGACTGACCGCCACCGCTTACCACGCCCTGGCCTGGACTGCGCCGTGGATCCTCGGAAGAGCGTATCTGACAAGCCCGGAGGCTCTCCTGGACTGCGCCAGGATCTTCCGCAATGCCACTCTGCTGTACCTGCCCCTCGCCCTGGCCGAACTCGTGGTGGGGCCGTTCCTGTACGACTGGCTCTACGGCCTTCACCCCTACACGACCGATGGAGCAGTCCGCTACGTCGCGTACCGCCCGATGGTCTTCCTCGAGCACGGCAATCAGATGGGGCTGTGGGTCGCGCTGGCAGCGGTGGCGGCGTTCTGGATCTGGCGGGCGGAGCGCGGGACGTCGAAACGACCTCGAGCCTGGATGCCGACGACAATCCTGGCCGCCGCCACGCTCGCCTTCCAGTCGGTGGGAGGCATCCTCCTGATGCTCGTCGGACTCCTGGCGTTTCCCTTCGGGCGACTCCGCCACGGCCGCCTCGCGCTTCTCATGCTGGCCGGAGTGGGCATCCTCTACATCTCCGTCCGGGCCACGGGTGTGGTTCCCCTCAGGACTCTGGCCAAGGAGACCGAGATCGGCAGGCAGGCCAAGGCGCTCTTCGAGTACTGGGGCCGCGGGTCATTCGGCTGGAGACTGAACCTCGAGGAGATCCACCTGCGGAACGCCTGGGAGAAGCCCATTCTGGGACAAAGCGAGCCGGACTGGTGGCGCGAGTCCGGAAGAGGCCGTCCGTGGGGACTCTGGATCCTGGTCTTCGGGCAATACGGCCTGATCGGGCTGCTGACCATGACCGGGACGCTCCTGCTCCCGGTATTCGTCCTGACCAGACAGAAACCCTCGTCGCACCTTCGTGCGCCGCCTTGGCACGGCGTGGGGGTTCTGGCCGTCATCCTGGCTCTGGCCTTTGCCGACTCGCTTCTCAACAGCACGCTGCCGCTGGTATTGGTGGCGGTGGCCGGCGGGCTGAGCGTAGCTGGTATCGACGAACCCAAGGCGACTGCGCGAGTTGAGCGTCATGACCAGGGACGGACTTAAGGGGCGAGGATCTCGCCCAACCGGGACTCGATCAACGTACCGCGGATGGCATCCGGGTCGGGGATGAAGCGGCCGTCGAACTCCGACAGCTCGAGCGGTTCGTTCATGAAGTACCGCAGCCCCCGAGGGGCGGTGTTCGATCTCTCAACCATCTCCAGTTTCAGCCGCAAGGGAACGACCGGGGCTCCGTTGACCCAGGGGCAGGTGCTTTCCTCGCCCACCACCTGGAACCCGAAGATCCTCTGGTAGAAGCCGGAGTGGTGAGGATGCACGCCGACGATGATGTCGGTCATCCCGTTCAGCAGTCCCCAGAAGTAGGCCGATTTCATCAGGCGCAGGGTCGCTTCGAGAGAACGAGACAGCTTGGCGCGACGGTCCGCGAGCAAGCCAACCTCCACCAACCGGTGGCCCTTGGCCCGCAGTTCAGCGAGTTCCGTGGCGTACACGGCGTCCAGCGGGAGTCCATCGGGCGAGTCGAGATAGGCCGAGATGGTGGCGCAAACTTCTCCCCCCAACATCCCCACCACGACCGCCGTTCCCTGCTGGATAACCCCGGGATTGGTGTGGATCTCCTGCGCGTTGGGAGGGATCAGTCCCGCGCGCAGGTACGCACGATACACGAGCTTCCAGGCCGCGATCACCTCATCGAGGGAGGTCGCCACCCTGAAGTCCAGACCGCTTCCGCGGCGCTGCGCGTTGTCAGTCGCGCCGTAGTCGCGCCTCGACGCACGCCGAGCTGTATCAACTGATGCCATGGGTCGCGGGGTGACTCCCTCGCACTATCGCGCTCCTTCTTATCGGCCAGAGGAGCGGAGCGCCTTTAGGAAGACCCCGTTCGGGATGTCGCACGCCGGGTTACCATGCCCCTGCTCTTAGCCGGCTGGAGGAGGTCGAGATGTCCGCAAGGCGCACGCTGCTGTTCCTTCTCGTCCTGAGCCTGCTGCTGGCACAGGCATCTCTCGCAGAGGCCCGCTCCCGTCCCGACCAGGTCCTCGTTCTCTACAATCAGGACTGGACGCAGGATCTGGACGGCTCGGATCCGGGGCAAGATTCAGAGGAACTCGCCCGGTACTACGTCAAGCGGCGGACCGATCCAGAGACCGGGCGGAAGCCCTGGATGCTGGGGCTGACGGCGGGGAAGCTGAAACCCTCCCCACTCAGTGAACCCATTCTGAAGGAGCGAAGCAGCGACAACTGGTTGGGGCTCGTCTACAAGGGTGAGGGCGAGATGGTCGCCGATCCCTGGCCCCTCAGTTCGGCCCACGGGAACGCTACGATCCCCTTCAAGGACCTCGAGGCGGGCTGGGCGCCGCGGCGGCTTCTGACGGCATTCCTGCCCCGGAAGGCCCTCGGAGGTGTCCCGGTCACGCGGATCCGGGTCACTGCGACCCGTGCCGACGGTCAGGAAGCGCAACTGGTTGGAGTCGACGCCGACGGCCGGGAAATCCACCCGTCCTCGGTCCTGGTGGCGTTGCCGACCGGCCTGCTGGTCGCCATCGACCTCCGCTCCCTCGCACCGCAGGAGGCTTCCTACCGGGTGGCGGTGGAGCTGGAGAATGGCACCAAGCTCGCGCTAGGAACAACCGCGCGGCCGCCCCCCGAAGAATCCTCGGAGGTGCGGCTGCGTCCGATGTCGGACTTGGCCACGCCTCTCGCACAAAGCGGCTTCTTCGATCGCCTGCTCAGTGCCGCGGACCTGGTCGCCCTGATCGGTCGGGGGAACTTCGAGGGGATCTATCTTACGAAGCAGGAGGTCGAGGCAATCGACCCGGCAACTCTCCGCCTGATCGCGGGACCCCGATCGGATCCCTTCAAGCGCGTAGTGCTTTTCGATGGCCGGGCAAGGGAGGCCCAGCGGGAAGTGGCCCTCTGGCGAGTGCGTTCAGGCGGCATGCTCCTCACCACAAGTCTGGCCCGCTACTTCCCGGGGACGGTCCAGGCCGAAATCACCTCGGAGAAGGCGGAAGGCGCGGCATTCCGGAAGTCCCTGGTGTTCCACGACATCGAGGACTTCGCTGCCTCCGACACGGGACCCGACGGAGTTCGTGATGACGAAGCCTATCTCCGCCTGATCGAAGAACCGGTGAAGGAGTTTCTGGAGTCACATGTCTCAGACGACGGCATCCCGCTGAAGGACCACATCCTCTACATCGTGGTGGTCAAGGGGCTCCCCTATCAAGTGCGAAGTCTCTGGGGGATACACCGGGGAGTGACCAATGCCAACCGGGGAGATCTGGGTGGCGGGAGCGCTCTGACGCAGCGTCTTCGGATGCCCTACTACGAAGTCCCGAACGCTGTACGCGAACCCGGCATCATCACCCATCAGGACCGCGATCGGGTCAGCCGCCCCACCATCGGAGTGCGACTACGGCAGTGTCTCATCGGCCCGGCATTCAACCCGTACCTGCATCCGCTGACACACAATGCCGGACTCCGTGAAAGAACGTGGACGGGCGGCGGACTGAAGGCGGTCGCAGCCATGGACCCTCCCCACCTGACGACAGCCTATCGCAAGCAGATGGGGGAGAGCCGCTTCCTCTATGGGGCGAGCCGCATCGATGCGGCGGCCATGGAGCAGGCGTTTGCCCAGATCGATGGTGCGATCTACGCAGAGCACTATCTCACGCCAAAGCTGGGTCCGTCCTTCATTGGGAAGTACCAGGAGGCGCCGGCCACGGGGGAATTGCTTCGCGCTCGTGGTTTCGAAGTCAGGCCTCTGGAGGGCCCAGCCGACCGGGCCCTCTTCTATTTCGGATACTTCGGCACGGGGGTAGTCGAGGAGCAAGATCCCGCCAAGCATCCGGTGTCAGCTGATTCGCCGGTTTGGTGCAATGGCTTCTTGCCTGGATCCGTCGGGTACCCGATCAAGAGCTTCCTTGGGTGGGACAGGCCAAGACCTCCTGTAGAGACGGTCCAGCTTTTCGAGCAAGTCATTCGGAACGGCATCACGGCTTCCGCCGGCTCTTCAGGCGGAGCCCATGATACTAATCTGACTTGGCCGGACAGCTTTGTGCTTACGCACCTCTTACTACAGGGCTATGAGCTCGGCGATGCCGTCCTGCGAGGTTCGTTCTACCTGGATTGGACGCTATCACTTGTCGGCGATCCACTCTACGCACCCGAACTCGCCACAGCAACCGCAGACGTTCAGCCCCCCACCCTGGCATTCAAAGATCCAATAGGCCTGACAGTGAGACCCTTGGGCCCCACCGGCTTCGCAGTGTTCGCAACGCTCCACCTGTCCCCAGATCTTGACGAGATGGTGGAAGCGATGGTCGAGTGCAGATCTTCGGGGGACGACGAGCACCGAGTCACGGGGCGGAACACGATCTTCTCACGCCGGCCCCGCGTCTGGGCCGGACCTCTGAGGCCAGCGACAACATATGAGGTGTCAGTACGCCTGGTGGACCCCTACGGCAACGCCATGCAAACCCCGGACGCGGGGCAAATCCTGGAAATCCAGACTCAGTATCCGCGCCCTGATCCGAAACCACAAGTCAAGACGTTCGTGTCTTGGCCCGGCAAGTTTCTCCTCAGCCTCTACGACGCCAATGTGGATCTCGGGGGAGAGGTGCGGATCCGCTTCGTGCCGAGCATTGACGGCACGCTTCCGACGCTTCGAACCGCCCACGCACAGATTCTCAATTCCCACCAGTTTGCCGTCGGGGGAGCCGCCCTCGATCTGAGAGAGCACACCCACGAATTCCCACGGGGTCAGCCCATCACCGTCATCCTGCGCTGGAGCAGGTACCCCGTGATGCGAGAGTTCTTAGTCCAGAACTCAGGGCAGCAGCCGCGGCTAATCACGTCGGCAAATCGTCTCCCTTGGGACCCTGGATTCCACGCGGGCACATGGATTGATGTGGCATTCAGCGGTATCGTCAAGATGCTTCGAATCTCCTCAGAGGCAGAGTAGCATAAGGGTTACGGAACCTGCTTCGCGTCGGTCCCTCCGGCCCATTCGACGGCGGCCTCCTCTTCCGAGTCTCGTTCATCTGTCTGACTTCCGTATCGCTCTCCAGCTAACACTTCGAAAGACAGGTGTCTCAACTCATGTTGACCAAGAGAGGAGTGGCCGACCTACCCCAACGACTCCACGTACCAGTCCATTGCTTCGTCCAACCCCTGAGCGATACGGTGACTCGGCGCATACCCCAGCAGCCTCTGCGCCTTGCCGATATCGGCCAGTGAGTGGCGAACGTCTCCTGTCCGGAAAGCCCGGTAGCTGGGTTGCACCGGTTTCAGACCGGAGCGTCGCGCAAGCAGTCTCTCCTGAATCATCCCAAACAACTCGTTCAGGCTGGTCCTGTCGCCCAGCGCAACGTTGTAGACCTGATCCGTAGCCTCCGACTCTTCCGACATCGCCGCCAGGAGATTCATCTGCACGGTATTCTGGATGTAGCAGAAATCCCGACTGGTCTCCCCATCCCCATTGATGTACACGTCATCCCCAGCCAGCAGGCTGGCCACCCATTTGGGGATCACCGCTGCATAGGCCCCGTTGGGATCCTGCCGTCTGCCGAAGATGTTGAAATAGCGCAGGCCGATGGTTCTGAAACCATAGAGGCGGGCAAACACGCCGGCATAGAGTTCATTCACCACCTTGGTCACCGCATAGGGACTCAGGGGACTGCCGATCTTCTCTTCGATCTTTGGCAGGTCCGGATGATCACCATAGGTCGAGCTGGATGCGGCATAGACGAAGCGCTTCGCCCCGGCGTCCCTAGCCGCCACCAGCATATTGAGGAATCCATCGATATTGGCCTGGTTGGTGCGGATCGGATCTTCGATGGAGCGGGGAACCGATCCTAACGCCGCCTGGTGCAGCACATACTGCACGCCGTCGCAGGCATGTCGGCAGATTTCCAGATCACGGATGTCGCCCTTGATGAAGCGAAAGGAGTCAGTTGCCGGAGGATGCCCGGCGTCAGCCAGCGCCTGATCAAGATTGCGCCGATAGCCGGTTTCGAAGTTGTCCAGCCCCACCACATTCTGGCCAAGCCGCAGCAGGGTCTCCAGCAGATTGGAGCCGATGAACCCGGCCGCACCGGTTACCAGCCAGGTGTGGCGGTTACCGGCGAGGTGCGTCTGCAGATCATCATATGCTGTCATGTGATTTACCCGGATGTCGCTGACTAAGCGCTGGAGGAACACCACTCAGCGCCCAATTGCGTAGTAGCTGAACCCCTCCTGTCTCAAACATTCAGGTCTGTAAAGGTTGCGTCCATCGATGATCACCGGGCCTTGAAGCTGCCCTTGGATTTCGCGAAATCGGGGCTGCAAAAAGCCTCCCACACGGCGGCCACGGCTACCGCATCACCACCTCCAGCACCGTCTCCGGGGAGTCGCAGAACAATGAGGGGCGCCCGTGACCAGCCCCACATATCCCGATCCAGATATCGTTACTCTCATCGACCTTCCGGATTGCCTTGATTAAGTCAAACCTGAGGATTTTCTCACACGATCAGGCCGCTGCCCAATTGGTGCCGGCAGAGATCCGCATACTCCCTGTCCCGCTCCAATGGTTCATCGTGGCTGCCCTGTTCCACTTCCCTTCCGTCCTTGATCACCAGGATACGGTCTGCGCGCTGAAAGACGGACACTATCGACGATCTGCACGATGTGGTGGGAGAAGTCCCCTGTGAGGACCCCAATGCCGGCTCTGTTGCTTCCGCGAGGGAGGAGTCGAAGAAACCTTCGCGGTCGGGGTTCCAGAATGTCTTCGGACCGAATCTGCGAGATAGCCAGTCGATCACGTGTTTCCGGACACGGCGGGCGGAATCACGTTCGGCGTGACGTGGGCCGCTGGTCATCCGCCGGCCCAACCCAACGAGCGTCGCGGTGGCCTCATCCTTTCTCCAAAACTGAGACGCTCTGTTGGCCGATAGAGAGAGACCGGAGATACCCCGGTCTTTTTGCGAAGGAGACATTGTGCCGACGACTCGAGAGGCTTTTCAGCAGGCCGCCACAGGGAAAACGGCGAAGGCCCCCCTCGACACGGCCGTGGCCTTCTCCCGCAACCTCGGATGGAAGATCCGCAAGGAGCAGGAGGCCCTCGGCCCGAAGCGCATCGAGATCGCGGCGACAGGCGGGGTCTACAGCTCACACTTGGTCACCCTGACGCCGCTGGAGATCGGGGGAGGTTTCGGAAGACGTAGAGGCCGTGGAAAACGGAAATCGGGTGCAGAGCGGGATGTTGGGGGTGGTTCGGAGGTAGTTCTCGCACTCGATAGGTCGTGCTCCTGCTGATGCCAGACCACCTGCCACAATCCCTGATGAGCGCCGCGTGTATGGGCTCACCGAGTGCGCGCGAGCGGAGCTCCCGCAACCGCCCCAGGAAATCACAGTACAGACTTTCCGCCCTGCCGGTCACCCGACCAGCGCACAAATCTCCTCCTGCCCCGGTGCCCGATGTATCCTCAGAACTTCAGAGGTTTGCGGAGGCGACGCGTCCATGAAGGTCACTATTGGCATCTTGGCCCACAATGAGTCGGAACGCATCAGAAAGACGATCCGCTCACTCTTCCAACAGAGCCTGATCAGTCCCGGCCGCGAAGACGTGAAGTCGGTGGAGATTGTCTGTTTGCCCAACGGTGTCAAGGACGACACAGCCGCAATCGCGGCCGAAGAACTCAGTGCCTCAGAGTCCAAGGTGAGAAATCCCAGGATCAGTGTCCGCATCCACGAAATCGAGAGAGGAGACCGGGCAAATGCCCTGAACGTGCTCTACCACGACGCATCAGCTCCCGATACGGACTACATCATCCAGATGGATGCAGACATCGAGATCGAGGGCCAGGACGCTCTCTCAAACATGATCGATGCCTTGCGCGAAACGCCGAGAGCCAAGGTTGCGAGTGTCGCCGTGGCGAAGGATACGGCGTTCAAAGAGAGGAAGACGGTCCTCGACCGCATCTCTCTCGCTGCCTCGGGACATGTCCAGGCCGGACGCGAGAGCACCTCCGGGTGCCTGTCTTGCCTGAGGACAGAAGTCGCTCGACTCATCTGGCTCCCCATTGGGATGATGGGGACCGACCACTTCCTCAATCACGCGCTGCTGAGCAACGGATTCACCACGCGCGATTTCTGCCAGCCTTTCGTCATGGCGCCCGGCGCTCGAGCGATCTTCGAGACCTACAAGGATCTGCGAAGCATCCTCCACCATCAGAGGCGAAGGGTCATCGCGAGCACGATGAACTGGACCCTCTTCGAGCACCTGTACGAGGTCGGCAAAGCTGGCGACACGGGACCGTACATCAGGCAGAAGAACGATGTGGATCCCCACTGGATCGCCGGATTCATGCAGGATCTCTCAAAACGCAGTGGTTGGTGGGTCGTCTCGCCGAAGGCCATTCAGAATCGGTTTCTCTGGGTCCGGAATCGGCGCGGCCTGGCGAAGATCCCGGTCATCCCCCTCGCGCTCATGGCGACTGCCGTGGATATGTTCTCTGCGTTGCGCGCGAACCTTGCCATGAGAAGCGAAAGTCGGTGGCTGACAAAGTACTGGTAGGCGGATCTGCTGAGGCCGATCTTCGACAGGGACATGGCATGCTGATACGATCGAGTCGCGTCGTCCGACTATTGGCCAATGCGGGTGCGTTCGTCGCAGCAGTGCTTCCTCAGCCCCGATTCTGCACGGAAGGGTGCAGTCTTTGGCTGGGAAATTGTGCGTGGCCGAGACTTGGATGTGTGGCGTCAAGCTCGCTCAGTTTGGCTCCAACTATCGCGAGAGTGAGAGGGTCCTAGGGAAATGCGAAATCGAGAGAAGGAACTCTACAACGAGTATTGGGTCGACAGGGCCGGCCGGACAGGTGATCGGTGTGGCTACGCCCCCAACCTGCGCCGATGGATGAAAGGTGTCCTCCAAGGGCGGGATCGGGGCCAGAGGCTACTCGAGGTCGGCTGCGGTGATTGCCAATTCACCCCTGATCTGAAGGAGTTCAGTGACCACATCTCCGCCATCGACATATCTTCCCACCAGATCGAAATCAACACGAAGACACACACAGATATCGAGTTCCTGCAGCACGATCTAGCCCAACCACTCCCATTTGAGACCGGGACTTTCGGAGCAATCTGGTGCTCGGAAGTCGTTGAGCATCTCTCTCAGCCGAAGTTTGCACTCGACGAGTTCTTCAGAGTTCTGAATCCAGGCGGCCAACTTCTTCTCACGGTACCGCATCATGGACGGTTCAAGAATGTGCTCATCGCTCTCTTCAAGTGGGAAGCACACTTCGACCCCGAATACCCTCATCTCCAGTACTTCACCGACAGGTCTCTTAGGAAACTCGTAGCCAGAACAGGATTCGAGGAGATGGAGACAGCCACCTGTGGCATGAACCGAGTTCTGAGAGACCTTATCATCCCCACGAACATCCTCCTAACTGCTAGGAAACCCGCAGCAGAACCGCCCGATTCCCACGTCTGAACCTCGACCGCCGAGCGCCCCGCCCAGCCCTGTCAACTGCTCCGGATCCCAGCCCGAGCCGGCGCTTGTCACGGGCAGGCCCCGCAAGCTCTACTTCCGCCTGCGACAATCCAACGGACCCCTTTCAACGCCCACTCAGCGAAAGAGCGCTGAGTCCCCCTGATAGCCTCTATTCGGGCAGAACCAGGTTCCTCTTGCGCTAACAGTGTCCCGTCAAGTGGCGGAGTCTCCTTGCGGGAGCGGACGCCCCCCATGGGGGGCTCTCCGGCTAAGCGCTTCGCTTGGTTGACTCTCCTTCCTCCTCTCATCAGGGCCGGAGGTTGGTGGATCCGGCTCATGGCGCTCTGGCTCATAACATCTCCGGGCCGCCAGTCTTTCATCGTGTTGTTCCGCCTGCAAGGCCCCGCCCAGGCAGATCAGGGACTTCTGGTCCGTGAAGATCTCCACCACCCGAGCGCGGCGCTTGATCTCCTTGTTCGGAGGCTCCAGCGGGTTGCTGGGGTGATCTGCTTCAGCGCTGTTCGGGGAAGTGCAGTGGGCCAGCAGGTCCTCTTTCGCCTTCACCAGCATCACCGTGACCTGGGGGAACTTCTCCTTGAGCATCTCCGGGGTCTTGCGCAGAGTGGCGCGACCACTCTCCAGATTCTCCCTCAGGTAGATCTTGCGCACCGCAGCCATGACCATCCCACGCAGCAGGAGGTGTGCCGTTTGGTGACGCCATAGTGGAACGGGAACACGCCTTGCGACCTGCCTCGTTCGAAGTGGCGCATACGCTCATGTCCTGAAATCTCGACACAGACTTGAGGTCGCAGAAGAATTCCGTGAACAATGCGCGCAGCCTTCCGGTCCTCGATCCTCGACCTTTGCCGTCCCGCCACCGAGATTCTGCCTGTTCCTCGTCGCTCCAAGAGTCTGCGCATATTGGCAGCCCTGGTGGTATAGTTTTTGCGGTTCGCAGTTAGATCTCTCCTAGGTGCTCTGCTTTGAGGCAGCACGAGAACTGGTGGTTGTGGGATCAACCGAGCTGGCGGCTGCAACTCGGCTGGGCGATTATCCCGCAGTGACTGCGCCCGGAGTGTGGTGAAACTGACAGACAAGAAGGGGTCAACTGTGACCTACCCTGACTTGGGAGTCGTGATTGTAACCTACAATCACCATGACCTGCTTCGGTCGTGCCTGAGGTCCGTACAACTGGCCATGGTAGGCATTCCCGGTGAAATCTACATCGTTGACAACGCCAGCATGGACGAAACCCGGCCGATGCTCCGAGAGGAATTCCCCAGCGTCAGGGTGATCTACAACGATGTCAACGTTCACTACACGCGGGCTGTCAATCAGGGTATGCGTGCCGCGAAGGAGAAGTACGTCTTCCTGCTCAACGACGATACCGTACTGGAGCCCGAGTGCCTGCAGGAGCTTCTGAAGCTTGCGGAAGCCAGACCCCGGATCGGCGCGATCGGCCCCATGAGTTCGCTTGCCTCAACCGGGGAATTCGACGTGTCCGTCCAGAGATTCCCAACGCCGTACCGCGAGTTCATGCGCCTCACAGGGGTCGCAGCCTATCGCAGTAGGCACGGCACTGCCGGTTCAGAGCAGATGCACTACGACCTTCCACTCGACACTCGGCAGGTGGACTGGGTCGGAGGGGGGTTCATCCTGCTCCCCAGGAAGCTCATGCACGAGCTCGGATACCACGACGAGAACTACCTCTTCTATCGCGATGACCCGGACATCGGCCTCCGCCTGAAGAGCGCAGATCGAGAGGTCTGGTTCTGCACCGAAGCCAAGCTCGTACACCACCACGGCATGAGTACCGTGAAAACGGCCAGCAAGGTCAGGTTCAAGATCATCGCCATTCGGAGCCGGCGCCATTTCTACCTGAAGCACTACGGATTGCTCGGCTGCCTGGTCGTCGAAGCGACCTCCGTCGGAATGTCGATTCTCAGAACCATCAAGTCGCTCATCCTGCTACGCTTCTCCGCAGCCGGTGAGGGCGTGAGTCAGATCACCAACTTCGCCCGTTCTCTGGCAATGCCGGATGAAGAGCGCGAAGCTGTCGAGGGCTATGCAAAAGCCCGGTTCAATGGGGCTACGGATGAAACAGGGTCCCCGCCCAGGGCCTGTGAGGTCGGAACTTCAGACTCAGTTCGAACATGAAAGAGGTGTGAAAGATGCGTGCACTTGTCACCGGCGGTGCTGGCTTCATCGGGTCGCATGTTGCGGAGCATCTGCTCAAAGAGGGCAAGGAAGTAGTTGTCGTCGACGATCTCACGGGCGGCTTCCGCGAGAACGTACCGGAGGGCGCTGTCTTCGTCGAAGGCTCCGTCGTGGACCGGGATCTCCTCAAGGAGCTCTTCGAGCGCTACTCATTCAACCAAGTCTATCACCTTGCGGCCTATGCCGCCGAAGGTTTGAGCCACTTCATCCGGCACTTCAACTACACAAACAACCTCATCGGTAGCATAAACCTCATCAATCTGTCGATTCTCCATGAAATCGACTGCTTTGTATTCACCTCCTCCATCGCCGTCTACGGGAGAAACCAACTCCCGATGACGGAGGACACCCTTCCACTCCCCGAAGACCCCTACGGTATCGCAAAACTCGCCGTAGAGAACGACCTTCGTTCAGCTCACGACATGTTCGGCCTCGACTACGTCGTCTTCCGGCCACACAACGTCTACGGTGAGAGACAGAACATCGGGGACAAGTATCGGAACGTGATCGGGATCTTCATGAATCAGATCATGCGAGGGGAGCCGATGACTGTCTTTGGAGATGGAGAGCAAACCCGTGCGTTCAGCTACATCAGCGATGTCGCTCCGCAGATCGCCAGAGCTCCATTCGTGGAGAGTGCCAGAAACCAGATCTTCAATATCGGCGCTGACACGCCGTACACGGTGAATGAGCTGGCAAGCGTCGTTGCACAGGCTATGGGGGCCGAGCCGTACATCAAACACCTCGACTCAAGAAACGAAGTAGTCGATGCATACGCTGATCACAGCAAGGCGAGCAGCGTGTTCGGCGAGCAAGCCCCCGTTGATCTGGTCGAGGGCATCGGCCGTATGGCCAAATGGGCCGCGCTTGCCGGTGCGAAGTCGAGCGATACCTTCGAGAACATCGAGGTGAGGAAAAAACTGCCGCCCACTTGGGCTTGAGTCTCTTTCTGCGGCATTGAAGTAGAGACTCCCCGCGCCGCCCCAATGCCAGGCGGAAGCTCAGCGCGCCTCTACGGGTCCGGCAACAGCGCCAACCCAGGTGTGCCCATTGGGATCTCGTCCGTAATAGTCCTGATACGTTCCGATGGAAGTGCTGGTTCTCGCAGTTGTCTCCACGATGTGCTTCGCAGGATCTGGCAGGTAATCAGAAGACTCGAGCTCATCAGGAGAGATCGACCCGTATGAGTCTCCGGAGACCTCGGGGCGATCGAGGAAGTCCATCAGGTCACCATAGAGACCAGCAATGACGAATACATCCAACTTCCCTTGGTCCGGGCTGTAGACATTGCCAGAGCAAGTGGCGAACTGGCTGGTTGTGCTCCCCTTGTCCTGATGGATGGCGAAGTAGGCTGCGAAACCCCGCGCCACGAGGTTGTTCTCGAACGTAAGAAAGCGATCAGCCCAGTAGCTTCCGAGAACCTCAAATGTTTCCCGCTCCCGCTTTCCGTAAAACGTGTTGTGAACAAGCCTGACATCATCTCCGCCAGCATTCGGCTGCCTAAGCCACCTAATCATTGAGCCCGTGGTCGTCGGCTCGAAATCCCCCCTAATTACACAGGCCTTCACAATGACATGCTCTACTGACTCGAAGTTGATCGGAACTTTGTTGTTACCTGAAAGACATGACATGAAACACCGATCATAGACCTGATACCTGTGCTTCCCGATACCATCCGCCGCAATATCGACGCCGGCTTGGACGCCGCTGTTCTTTGCAGAGCAACGGTAGAGATAGACGAAACTGGTGAGCATTCGAAAGGCGCTCTTCGCCTGATTCACGGGCGCCTGTCCTTCTAGCAGTGTTCCAATTGCCGTGAACCTCTGCGCCATCATCGGCCGGACGCGGACCTCTGTACCCTCTCCCCTCGTTGCCGAATTTCGACATCCGAACAAGAAGACATCTGTGTCACCGACTTCACAGATCTCCCGGATGTGGATTGTGTTTCCGGCCTCCAGGGCAGCCGGGAACGGTAATGCGACGCGAAAGCGTGCGTTGCCGTCCGCCGTTATGTAGTAGGAGGTGATTTCCCTCTCGAGATTCCGCGAGGGGCTCTCCGCATCAACGTAGGCGTGCATTCCGACATAGGCATGGGCGTTTTTCGAGAGGTATTTGGCCTCACACTCGAAATCTCGATCGTTGGGGGCGAAGCTGCTGTCAACGACCTTCCCTTTCGTGTCCGGCCTGTCCATGAAGAGGAAATAGGCTGAGGAATGCCCGGCACCCCTGTAAATGGCCACGCCTCTCGACTGGCGTTCGGGCACTTCGTCCCTCGGGTTCTCGGCATCCGTCATGACACAGTATGAAGGGAAATCCGTGTGATCCACCCCCCCAAAGTCGACATTGACAAGACCGATATTTGTGGACTCACCCTTAATCCGGAAGCAGACACCACTCAAACCATCTGCATCGTTCCCTTTCATGCAGACATCCCGGATAAGTACGTTCTCACAATTGGCCAACTGGCACAGCGCATACTCCGGATATGACTCCGCGCTCCACTGCAGAACGGGCTTCTCCCCGCTGCCGTATGCATCGATCAGCAAGTTCTTCGCGCCCGAATCGCTACCCCTGTAGTTTGCGAACCCACCATAGGTGTATCCACGCTCCAGGGAGATCGCGAAGCTCTCCTTGCCATTTGCCATGATGTAGGACCAGGCTCGAGCGGGAGTTCTCCACGGGAGATCGATTGATCCGTCTCCTCCCGCATCACTTCCCTCGCCTGATACGAATAGCTGAGTCCTTGTGTCCGGCTGTATCTCGACCCTCGCCTCGGCAATCGACACGTCCCCGTCCTCGCCGGTGAGAATCAGATGCACCACGAATTTTCCGGGTACATCGGCTAGCAGTGCGAAGTTGAATCCTTCGCAGTCCTTGTCCAGCGCGATTTCATCGCCCTCTTGGAGTCCGGGTCGCGGGTCCTCGCATACGATGGGAGTCCAGTTCGCGGGGCCACAGACTCGCCACTGGTAGCGGGCCGTGTGGAAGTTCCCGTTCGCAACCGTTGAGTCCAACGCACTGCAGTGAACGACGTGGGGCTCCATTCGTGGTATGGAGGATTCCAGCACCGTGATTCCCGCGTTCTCCGAAGTCGGTTCGGGAAAGTCTGGATGGTCACACTCCGGCCAACCTTCGTTGTCGTCCTTGACCTGGGGCTGAGGAGGTGGCGTTGATGCCAACACGGCGCTCTCGCCGCCACCGGAGCTTCCGCCTCCGCAGGCGATGACGAGGAGTGAGATCAGCAGGATGAGCATGTTCTTCGTCCGCATGTAGGATTCATCGACATTCCTCGCTTGGGGGGTTGAGGCCCTTTCCCCCCGGACCTAGAAGATCCTGTTTTCCGCACCGCAGTGGATTGGCTTACCGCCCATCCGACCACGCAGCCCTCTCAACCCATTGGAGTACAATAACTTCCGCCCGTTACTCAATGCGCGCCCTCGCCACGCCTTTTTCCGGCCAATGCGATTCGAACGGAGCCTCCTGCGACAATTGCCAGTGCGCCCGAAAACCAGATCCTCCCTACCCCCCTGCTCGGTCCAATTCTCAAGTAGAGCAGACTCTCGATCTCGTCCGTAGAGATTCTCTCCAGGACGAAGGCTGCCACGCCCCATGTGCAGCCCTCGGCACTCAACCCCAAGGCCAAGCCAAGCCTCTCCTCTGGGTCCTCGCGAACGGCAGGGCGCACCCACAGGCTGCGATCAGGGAGAGGGCCCAGAGCCCCGCGGCCTGCGTCGCCTCTTTCTCCGCGCGGAACTGGTGCTCCAGCACCTCGCGAACGACCTTCGTTGCCTCGAAGCGATTTCCCAGGCCACCTCCAGAACGAACAGAGTCTGGAGAACAGCCGCGCCCCCCCCAAGAACCAGCAGTCGGGAGTCCGCTTCGTAGGTCGCACGCTCAGGACGCACGCCCCCAAACAGACCGCACCGCCTCCCCAGAAGGATTCTTGACCGATTTCATGCGTGCAGGTGTTCCTGGAATCCAGTGCACCGACTCGGCCCCTCGCCTACTCTAGCCAAAGAGATGAAAGACACCGTCCTCATCGCGTATTCGATCTGGCCGATTCTGGCCCTCCTTCTCTTCCTCCGATACCCACCTGGACGAGCTCTGACCCTCACATATGTTGTCGGTTGGCTCGTCCTCCCGAATGCCTGGTCGGGCACGGCGGATCCCATTGACCTTCGGTCCCTCTCCGGAGTTGCCCTTCTGTCCGCCTGCTTTCTGACCAAGGCAAGCGTGATTGGCGTATCCGCCGCCATCCCCAGTCTTCTCCTCGCCCGGCCTCTTCTTCTCAGGCTGAGGCCGAGCATCCTGGATCTACCGGTTGTCGCTTGGGTCCTCTCACCCCTGCTCTCCAGCCTGGCGAACCACAGACCCATTTCTGCGGTGCTCACCGGCGTGGCCTATCACGCAGCAGCATGGGGAATCCCCTGGATCCTTGGCCGCGCCTATCTCGCTGATTTCTCACGACTGACGGCGCACGCTCGCCTCATCAGAAACGCCACGGTGCTTCTGCTTCCGCTCGCAGTAGTCGAACTCTTCGTAGGGCCTGTCTGGCATCGAGTGCTCTACGGAACGCATCCCCACATGACTGACGGAGCGATCAGATACTTCGGCTTCCGTCCGCTCATCTTCTTCGAAGACGGGAATCAAGCGGGCTTGTGGATGGGCTTGGCGGCAGTGATCGCGATCTGGCTATGGCGAACGGATCCACGCTCAGTTCCGCGGTCACGTTCCTGGTTCATGCCGGCCCTCCTCACCCTGGCTACGATTGCGTTCCAGTCACTTGGCGCAATTCTCCTGATGCTCCTGGGCTTCGCCATCCTTCCCATCGGAAGGCTTCGGTACGGCCGTCTGGCGCTGCTTCTCGTGACCGGACTCACGGTTTTCTACGTCTCCATCCGTGCAACGGACCTCGTCCCTCTGAGGAAGCTCTCTCAAGACACTGCCATCGGACGAGAGACAGAAAAACTCCTGAAGACCTGGGGACGGGGCTCCCTCGGTTGGAGGCTGAATTTGGAGGAGGTACACCTCCGCAGGGCCTGGGAGAAGCCGATTCGAGGTATTGTCAAATGTTGTGTTTGGAGGAGAGATAGAAAGGCGGCGTATCCTCTCGGTTGACGAAGTTGCCGAGGACCGCCCACACGGGCAGGAAGGATACACCGTGAAGACGAGAGTATCAGGAAGCGAGGCTGCGGTCGAAGTCCGTAGCCAGCTGGATGAGATTGTCAGGAACGGGGCACAGCAGATGCTCGTCTCAGCCCTGGAAGACGAGGTCGAGAGGTTCATCGAGCGCCATACAGGGGCTCGAGACCAGCTTGGCCATCGCCAGGTGGTGAGGAACGGTCATCTTCCCCAGCGCACGGTGTTGACCGGCGCCGGCCCGCTGGAGATCCAGCAGCCTCGAGTGCGGGACCGCCGCGGCGTAGGGAGCAAGGACGCGGTGAAGTTCCGTTCCTCGCTGCTCCCTCCCTACCTCCGTCGCTCCAACAACATCGACGAGTTGATCCCCTGGCTCTACCTGCGCGGAGTCTCCACCGGGGACTTCCAGGAAGCCCTGCAGTCGCTGGTGGGCCCGGCCGCGAAGAACCTGTCGGCCACCACCATCAACCGGCTGATGAAGGTGTGGGAGGAGGAATACGAGGTCTGGAACCGCCGGGACCTTTCCAGCAAGGAGTACGTCTACATCTGGGCCGACGGGATCCACTTCAAGGTGCGCCTGACGGGCGAGCGGCAGTGCCTGCTGGTGGTGATCGGGGCCACCCGAGACGGAACCAAGGAACTGCTGGGGATCCTGGATGGGGAGCGGGAGAGCAAGCAGAGTTGGCGGGAGCTCCTGCTGGACCTGAAGGCCCGCGGATTGGCCTTCTCTCCGCTGCTGGCCGCGGGCGATGGCGCCCTGGGCTTCTGGGGAGCGGTGGAGGAGGAATTCCCCCAGACCCGAGAGCAG
>SWCD01021052.1_pt1 | contig 20954 bp, 23 predicted proteins | sample 4693011 | NCBI WGS metagenome assembly SWCD01 (sample SAMN10267278, study PRJNA491770) | bioreactor metagenome | isolation source: DHS bioreactor inoculated with marine | place: Japan: Omine Ridge, Nankai Trough | reverse complement strand
GATTGCCGGTTTTTCCGGTTTGCCTGTCTGCAATGGGCAAAACGTCAAAAAAAACTGCAGACGGAATCAAAACAGAGGCGCGGTGTTTTCGTTTACCGCCCCTTAAGCCTGATCGTTCATCATACTCGTGATAACTGGATGAGCCGACGCTAGTTGATTCGAGTGAATCTGACCAGCACAGCTTTCATAATAAGGTTTTTCCAGTTGATTTTGTTTGTGCGTTTAGTGAGTGAGGCAATCCATGCGGTCTAAAGATACGCTTCTACGCCTGCACCGTTTCCATGTTGAAGAGAAACGGCGTCAGGTTGGCGACATAGAAATGATGATGGCGGATTTTCGCCGCAAGCAGGACGATCTGGACCAGCAGATTGCTTATGAAGAGCAGAAAACCGGTGTCAGCGATCCCGCAAAATTCAATTATTCCATGACGGCGAAGTCCATTCGCGGCCGACGGGAAAACCTGGTGGCCACAATAGCCGATCTGCAGGCACAGCTTGACCGGGCCCATGCAGCCGTTGCCGAAGAAGAAGCCGAGCTTCGCAAGGTCGAACTGCTGGCTGAAAAAGATGCAAACCATCGCCATGATATAAAGATGATCGGCCGCCCGGTTGACACCGGTGCCGGCCGAACAAAGCACTGATCACTGGTTATGTAGTTGATATCAGGGCGGATTCACCCAGCTTGACAGCTCAATTATAACAGCCCCGGTTCACCTGACGGTGTGAGCCGGGGCTGTTCTGTTCTTCACGTCCACAGTGTGCGGGCGCAGGGCCTCGTACATGGGTCGCGCCTGTTCGGCAATGCGGGCAAGGTCCGCATTGAGCGCCGGGTAACCGGTTTTCGGGTCGGCAAAGCGCGTTGATTGCCACACGGCATTGTACCAGTGCTTTGCCCAGACACCGTCAAAAGGTTTCGGGCCCGGGCTCCATGCCAGCATGGCCGGGTCGAACCGGATGCCGATCCTGCCGCACAGGGCCTGCAGGCTGTCGCGCGGCGCTGACAGAATGTCGTCGCAGTCGATGACCACCGGCGCTTCGCTGAAATGATCCGCCACCATGTTGAACAAGTCCAGCTGGCGTTCAAAGCCGATGTCTGCCAGCGAGACCTCCTCGCGCTTGGCGGCATAGCTTGCCAGAACGCGCTCGGGGCTGCGGATCAGGAAAACATTGGACAGCGCAAGGCACCAGCGCCAGTCCTGGCCCGGCAGCATGTGGTGGGTCATGTGTTTCTGGTAGAATACCGGCGTTGCGGCAGCCGGTTCGGCCAGGCACATGTCGACCACCGCATCGTAACCGGTCTCGCCGGCGGCAATGACCTCGTCGCCGACGGGATGGGTGATACCGGTTGCCGACAGATAGTGCGCATAAAACGGTTCGTCCCACACCGTGCAGTCGGCGCGGCTGGCGAATGAATACATCATCGCCGTGGAAATGTTGCGCGGCCCCGACCACATGGCGATTGTTGTCACCGCACTCTAGCTCGTTACTTTTTTCAGCGTAGTCTGGATCGATGCGTCGTCCGGGGCCAGTTCGGCGGCGCGAAACAGCAGTTCGGCAGCCTTCGTCTTGTGTCCGATGTCCATGTGACACACGGCCTGGGCCTTGAGCACCGCGACACTGTTGGGGAAATTGCTGGACAACTCGTCGAATATTTTGAGTGCCTCATCCGGTTTTCCCATGATGCCCAGGCCACGGCCCTTTTGAATGCGGGCTTCGATATTGCCGGGTTGAAGAAACAGTGCCCCTTCCAGTGCCTTCAGGCCGGCTTCCGGCTGGCCGCCGGATATCTGCAGACTTCCCAGGTTTATCAGGGCACGCATGTTCCTGGGGTCAATGCGCAGGCAAGCGGCGTAGGCCTGTTCGGCTGCCATGGCTTTACCCTGATTGTGCAGGGCGGTGCCGAGCATCAGGTGAAACTCTGCCTGGTCGGGGCGCAATTCCACCGCCTTGCGGGCAAGGTTTTCCATCGACTTCCAGTTACCTTTTTCCCTGAATTCCTTCAGCAACGGCTTGATGTCGCCGCTGTTCATGAGCCTGGCCCTGGCCGAGGTCGACAGTTTTGCGGGTTTCATTGATCTTTGGGTTCCTGTAAAAGTTTGAGCAGAACCTAGCCGCAAGCTGATGCACCTGCAAGATGTCACATTGGCCTGGATATGATAATGGCGCGGCTGCCCCCTTTTTGGGGAGGCAGCCGCGCCATCAAATTTTAAAACCCTGTCTGCCGAAGCAGGGACTATCAGCCGACGCGATAGTCCTGAATGCGTGTTGTGCGCAGACCTGCAAGACCATGCCGGTCGATGGAACGCTGCCAGCTGAGGTATTCCTCGACCGTCAGTTTATACCGCCCGCACGCTTCTTCGAGGCTGAGCAGACCACCGCGAACGGCGGCGACAACTTCTGCCTTGCGACGGATAACCCAGCGATGGGTTCCCGGCGGCGGCAGATCTGCAATCGTCAAAGGGCTGCCATCGGGACCGATGACATAATTGATACGAGAACGCAACTGACCGGAATTATTCACTGATTTCACCTGATACGCTGGTACTAACTAACTGATGGTCAATCTAGCGGGTTCATGTTTAAAAAGGTCTAACCAGATACGAACAATTGGCAAACAAACTGCCGCAGCTGGCCCAAAACGAAACAGTCCGGGCAGAGGATCGCCGGTTTTCGGACATGAAGAAAATTGTTGCAGTGCACCACGGGCTCCCCATATCTAGAGCATGTTTCACTTAGATGGAAACGTTTGACCGGTTTTCTGCGTTTGCTGGCAAGGCACGGTTCCCGCCGTGGTCTGGTTGACCACAAGGAAGCCGTAACGCAGTCCAGCGGGCGCAGTAAACCGGCCTGCAGAGCAACATGGGTTCAATCGACCCCATAAAGTTGCTCTGCCACTTTGAGGGCGATCAGGTTTATGATTTTTGGTTGAAACAACCGAAAATCATCCTGATCTCGTGGACCAAATCAGCCCATCGGCGTTGTTGCAAAGCTTGCCCGATGCACCACATCGCGCTTCACTTTGCGCCTAGCCGAGTGAACTGATTTGATTCCATCAAACGCTTCCATCTAAGTGAAACATGTTCTAGGGGATTGAACGCAAGGGTCTGGACCCAATGGTCTCGACCCGAGAGCCGTGAACCAACGCCGAGGCATGATGACGATCGACAACGCGATAATCGACCGGGTACGCGATTCCATCGGGCTTGATCCCGACGGTGGACGCACGCTCGTGGTCGCGGCCATGTCCGGCGGCGTGGATTCGACCGTGGTTGCCGGGCTACTGAAGGCGGCCGGCTATGGCGTGGCCGGTATCACCCTGCAGCTTTACGATCATGGCGAGGCGGTGCGCCGCAAAGGTGCGTGTTGTGCCGGTCAGGATATCCATGATGCCCGCAAGGCAGCCGCGGCGCTTGATATCCCGCATTATGTGCTGGATTTCGAAAGCCGCTTCAAGGATGCCGTGATCGAGGAGTTCGCCGATGCCTATGTGCGTGGCGAAACGCCGATCCCGTGCGTCACCTGCAACCAGACGGTCAAGTTTGCCGATCTTCTGACGCGCGCCCAGGCGCTGGGTGCAGCGTGCCTGGCGACCGGTCATTATATACGTTCTGACGCGCGTGGCGACGCCACGGGCAGCCGCGATCTCAAGACGCCGGAAGACATGGGCCGTGACCAGAGTTATTTCCTGTTCCAGACCACCCAGGCGCAGGCGGACTATCTGCGCTTTCCGCTCGGCTCGTTCACCAAGCAGGAAACCCGCGAGATGGCGCGCGCCATGGGACTGTCGATTGCCGACAAGCCGGACAGCCAGGACATCTGCTTTGTGCCCGACGGCAATTACGTGTCGGTGATCGAGCGCCTGCGCCCGGAAGCCGCAGAGCCGGGCGATATCGTGCATGAAGACGGCCGTGTGCTTGGCCGCCATGACGGCATCATTCATTTCACCATCGGCCAGCGTCGCGGCATCGGCATTGCAGCCTCTGAGCCGCTGTACGTGACCGGGCTTGAACCGGCGGCTGCACGGGTGATTGTCGGCCCGAAGGACGCGCTGGCGCGAAGGGTTATCCGGCTGCGCGACGTCAACTGGCTCGGGTCAGCAGGTGCGGATCATTCGCGCCTGCCGGAAACCGTGTTCGTCAAGATACGGTCCACCAGGCCGGCTGTTGCCGCCCGGTTTGTTTCCGGTGACGGTGACGAGGTTCGCGTGCAGCTGGATGAACCGGATTTCGGCATCTCGCCCGGCCAGGCCTGCGTGTTTTATGAAACCCAGGGGCAGGGGTCACGCGTGCTGGGCGGCGGTTATATTGCAGGCACACTTAAATAGCAGATCAGGATGATTTCTGGTTGCCGCCGCCGAAACTCATCAACCGGATGGTTTCCCGGGTGCCAGGGCAACTTAATGGGTTCAATTGCAGCCATGTTGCTCTAAAGTCACCACCACGGCGGCTTGGCGAATGTCAAAGTTTGCGGGCCGGCGCAGGCGGGGCATGTGCTATAGTGACATTTGCCTGAATATATGACATTGCGGTGCCATGGTAGACGAACGTGATCATAAGGATCTGCACAGGAAGGATGTAGCCGCCGCATGGGCGGTGCATGCTTTTACCGCATCCGGCATTGTCCTGGGGTTTCTGGCGCTGGTTGCCATTCTCGAGGGCGACCGGATCGCGGCCTTTCTGTGGCTGGGGCTGGCGCTGTTCGTCGACGGCATTGACGGCACCCTGGCGCGGCGCGCCCGGGTGCGCGAGGTAACCCCGCAGTTTGACGGGGCGACGCTGGACAATGTGATCGATTATTTCACCTATGTCGTGGTGCCCGCCATGATGGTGTACTGGTTCGACCTGGTGCCGGACGGTTTTGAGACCGCCACCGCGGCCGGCATCATGGCCGTGTCGCTGTACACGTTCGCCAATGCCGACATGAAGACATCCGACTATTATTTCGCCGGTTTTCCGGCCCTGTGGAACCTGGTCGTGCTGTATTTCCACATCATGCAGACCGACCACTGGGTCAATCTGACGGTGATCTGCATATGCGGCGTGCTGACTTTCGTGCCGTGGAAATATGTGCACCCCTTGCGGGTGCGCGACTGGCGGGCGGTGACAATCCCGATGACCATATTGTGGGGCGGCACCACCTTGCGCCTGCTGATCGTGTCCAAGGACAACCGGGCGCTGGACGCCTCACCGATCATTTTCTGGCTGTGGGTGGCCGCGTCTGCCTATTTCCTGCTGATCTGCGTGGTGCGCTCGGTGCGCCCGGAAGCAGACGAAGCCGAGGAATAGAAGGCTTTGGCGCGTGCAATACGCGAGCAGTGCTTGACTTGCACACACAGAGCCTATTATACCGCGCATGTCCTTGCCGGGGCTCGCAGTTTGCGCGCGCCCGGTACCGGTATCAAATCCTTGCAGAGGATATGTTTTTGCACAGGGACCGGTCTATTGGGGCGGGGTAGCTCAGCTGGTTAGAGCAGCGGAATCATAATCCGCGTGTCGGGGGTTCAAGTCCCTCTCCCGCTACCAACAATTTCAATAAGTTAGAGAATTTGAACCAACTTGAGACGGGCTATAGGTAACGTGTAAGGTAACACATTCTGCCGTTGGCGCTTTGTGGAACCCGACTGAACAGACGCTTGAGATACGCGCTGTCTGCCACATACCACCAGCTTGATTAAGCCTAAATGCATCGCGGTCTTCTGAGCACCTGCGGATAGCTGGCCATTAGTGAGCGATAGATCGAGCCGTACTATGAATTGGTAGAGAGTGACCTTTTGAACGTCGCACCCAATATTTCCCTTTATTCCGCGGCAACTCCGGCGTCGGCTCAACAATCTACTTTCGCTTCTGCGCCCCGTATTTCTGCTTTTTTCTATATGGAACGATGCCTTCCGGGCCCGTGCGACGTGTCATGCGTGCGGTGTCCATTGGCTATATGCGCTGTGTATGCGCTGCCCTGTTGCGGTTGTGGGACGTGCTGATGGACTGCTTTGTTTGGCAATTGGTGCCGGCTAAATGAACAGTCCATTGCAAAGGCCCTCACGTGTCAGTAATTGGCCGTCAGCAACAGCCCACTGAGTGCCGCCGCGGCAGCGGTCACAACAAGTGAAACAGTTAATATGAGACTATCTGTGAAATTTCGTCTCAGTGACCCATGACCTTGGGTTGTTTCAATTCCATAAACCGCCCGTGCCCTTCTGCTAAGTATTTTTCTAGCGCCTCTTAAGCGGTCTCGCCGCCTCGTGAGGCCAGAGTATTGTCTCCAAAGCACTAGGGCTCCGAAAAACCAAAGAACACTTGGAACAATCAAACCCACTGAGAAACGATAGTCTCCCAATGCGGCGATGATTTCATCTTTCAGAGCGAGCGGGCCAGCGAATACGAGAATAATGTAGTTTGTCACCTGCCACTGCGATCTCTTGATTTCAGTAATTACCGTCACATGCTCTCTGTAGACTTCAATAGCGTCTCGGCCAGCATCTTCATCAGTGTCGATCATTTCTATCTTCAATGTATTTCACCCTCCCTATTCGGAATGGCTGGCATGATCTGTGGAATTTAGATGAACCGCAAGCGCACTGACGCTTGGTTCTCTAACGAGTCTGGTCAGAAAGTCACGCCTCAAAACCAAATCCGGCCCAAAAAAACACCCATCAACGTTCACGGTGAGAAATGCGGGCTAATCCCAACAGACCGGCAGGCTGTGGCTACATCACTGCCAGCCGCCAGGTTCAGTTCAATCTCGCGCAGCAACTTTAGTATACCCTCATCCAAATAACGCTTCCGGGCCATAGCAAAACTCCCACCTCACAATAGAGAAAGTTAAAATAACCGGCCCAGTTATAAGGGGGAAGGACATTGCGTCAGGAAATTTTACCGACACAGGAATCGAGCCGGCAATTTCCCTTGCAATCATTGCGGATTGAATCTTGAAGTGCAAAACTCTGCATTGTTTGATAGTGCATCAAGTGTTTGAATTTAAACATTTTCGCCGGGTTTGCAGCTTACCTTCCGCGATAGATAAGCGATGGCGACATTTGCGCAGGATCATCCGGTTCAGCGATCTGATCAAGCAAACGGGCATGCATCGGCGACTTCGAGCAGACCGGATCAGTGGCCCCGGCGTTGCCCGTCATTGCCATGGCCTGACACCTGCAACCACCGAAGTCCACCGACTTGCGGTCGCAAGAGCGGCACGGCTCTTCCATCCAGTCAAAACCACGAAACGCGTTGAATGCCTCGCCCTTATACCAGATATCAGCCAGTGTCTTTTCACGCACATTGTCGAAGGACAGCCAGTCAATGCTCTCTGCTGCATGGCATGGCAGAACCCGGCCGGTCGGGTCTACATTCAGGCCGACACGTCCCCAACCGCCCATGCAGGCCTTGGGATAGGTCGCATGATAGTCGGCGGGCACATAGTCGATTACAAGCACGCCCTTCAACCGTTCCCGAGCGGCCACAACGGTCTTCCGAGCCCGTTCGTCCTGCTGCCGGGTCGGCATCAGCGCCTGTTTGTTCTTCTCGGCCCAGCCGTGGAATTGTACAGTGGCCACTTCCAGCCTCTGTGCCCCAAGGTCTACAGAGAGCTGAATGGTCTGCTCAAGGGCCTCGATGTTGTGACGGTGGCAAACGGCATTGATGGTGAGTGGCAGATCATGTGAGCGCACCCAGTTTGCTACGTCCATCTTGCGGGAATGGCCGCCTATGTAACCTGCGATGTAGTCAGCTTCTTCCGCGGTGGTGCCTTGAATCGAAAGCTGGACATGCTCAAGACCTGCTTCCACAAGGTCTGCCATTCGTTTCTCGTTTAAACCGACACCAGAGGTAATCAGGTTAGTATAAAGATCGACATCTGCCGCCGCCTTGACCAGTTGTACAAGATCGCGGCGCGACGCCGGTTCGCCACCTGAGAAGTGAACATGCAGCACCCCAATCGCAGCCGCTTCCTGGAAAACCCTTGTCCAGTCTTCGGTAGAAAGCTCGTCAGATTGCTCCTTCAGTTGCAACGGGTTTGAGCAATAAGGACAAGCAAGCGGGCAGCGGTGCGTAAGCTCGGCCAACATGGCCATGGGCGGGTTCGCTTCAACAATGTGGTTTTGCCCGGCCATCAGGTCCTGACCTCCAGCATACGGCGCTCCAGCAGTTGCAACAGGAATGCCTCGACGTCTGTAGCAATGACATCCCGAGGTGCATTGTAGTCGGTTGCCAGGCCGTCAATAATCTCTGCCAGTGAGCGTTCACCATCCAGGCGCGAGACTATTGCCACAGCGATGTCATCAAGCGCCATGGAGCGCTCCGGGCTCAACAGAACAGTGCGGCCGCGCACCTCATCCTTGCGAACCCTGACACCGCGAGGCAATGCCGGCCGGTGGGCTGAATCCAGGACGGGCAGGCCATCAGACATCGCCTGTTACTCCGTCCTTGCCATTCCAACCACCAGGCGGAATCCGCCCGGGTTCAACATAGGCAGAATAGAGAGCATCCAACTGCGCCCACAAAACATTAGTCTTGAATATCAGTGCATTAGCTGCCGCGTTCTGTTTTTCGAGAGTGTCCGCATGATCCAGTACCCATTGCAGTCCGAAGGCCACATCCTTGGGGGCTTCCTGCAGGCGGTTGCGAAAATAAGACAATGAAGTCTCGTTGGCAAAACTGTAGTGACCAAGAAATCCCTCGATCCGTGCGGCGTGAATTTTTGGCGCAAACAGCTCTGTCAGCGAAGCTGCGACAGCATCAAGCATCGGCATGTCGCGCACAAATCTGACGTAAGCATCAACGGCAAATTGCGTTGCGGGCAGCACACCATTGGTTGAGGATACAAAATCAGGATCAAGGCCGACCGCCTCGGTGAGCTTCAACCATCGCCGCAGCCCACCACCGTCTTCACGCCCGCCATCGTGATCTTCCAGGCGGGATCGCCAGGCACGGCGCAGATCCGCGTCTTCGCAACGCGACAGGAAGGCAGCATCCTTCATCGGAATTCGGCTTTGGTAGTAGTACCTGTTGATTACCCATGCACGCACCTGCAGGGGCGTGCACTTTCCGGTGTGCAGCAAGGTGTGGAAAGGATGCTTGTCGTGATAGCGCTCTGCTCCAATGGCGCGCAAGCGTTGTTCGAATTCATGGCTCGTTTGAGGCTTGCTCACAGCGTCACCTCCAAACCATCATGGGCCACTTCCCATCCTGACGCCTCCACCTCGCCGCGGGCTTTGGAGTCTGGCCGCCAAATAGGGTTCGTGTTGTTGATGTGGATAAACACCCGGCGCTTGACATTGAGCTTTTCAAACGCGGCAATGGTTCCATCAGATCCCGAAATAGGCATGTGGCCCATCCGCCTGCCGGTCTTGACGCCAGCGCCTGTGTCAACCATTTCCGTATCGGCAAACACGGTGCCATCAAAGAACACCAGACCAGCGCCTTCAAGCCGATTGGCAAGATCGCACGTAAGCCGCGCGCAACCGGGAATGTAGTATGCAGACTTGCCGTGTGCAGTCAGCTTCACGCCGACCGTCTGCTCGCCTTCAAGGTCGGTTTGCACCTCGTCACCCTCAAGATAGAGGGGCACCTTGCCCGGCACAGCAAACAGCTCCGCTGTTAGCCCCGGTGAGGCTTCATAGGGTTGATTGAGGCCTACCGGGCAAATAGTGACAAACGCCCTGTCCAGCACGTTGAAAACTGGATTAGCCTCAATCACCGAAATGATTTCAGGTGTTGCAAAGACCTTGAAAGGTTGTTTCTCGCGGGTCACCAGCAGGCCCGCGATGTGGTCAATGTCGCCATTCGTAAGTGTGACACTTGCAATCGGCGTATGCCGCAATGATCGCGGATGCAGGACGGCATTCTCCTGCAATTGCTGTCTGATATCAGGTGATGCGTTAAAGATAGCCCAATCATCGCCACCTGCCGCTGCAGCAATTGACGATTGGGTTTGGGGCAAGACACCGTTCGCCCTTTGGCGCGCATCAGAGCAGTTGGCACAACCACAATTCCATTGCGGCAGACCTCCGCCAGCCGCAGCTCCCAGCACAAGAACGCGCAGCATGTTTGTCATGACTGTGCGCCTCTCGAAGTGACTAAATAATTAAAACAGGATCGGCTCTTCACCATCAGCCGGGGCGTACCGGTTGACTTCCATTGCACAGCTTACTTCGATGAACTTCGGTGTTGTCCAGGCCATTTCTTCCTCCGATGATTTTACGATTTTGTTCAAGACCAATCAGTTCTGACTGACTTGTTTCAGCCATCATGAAAATAGAACACATTTACCGCCTGCTTACAAGCAATTGGCCCCCCATCTGATGAGATAATCCATCAATCTACTGCACGGCCAGCCCTGAATTTGTTGGCCGGGTCAAATGCCCAGCAAGCAGTTGCGAAGAATACAGATCCACTCACCAGAACGATGACAAGCGCAGAGACATTCCACTGGCCATAAAGTGTGAAGCGGATCAATTCGACGGCGTGGGTAAAAGGGTTCAACTCACAAATTATGGCCAGCGCTGTGTTGGCTTCGCGCATCTTCCAGATTGGATATAACGCCGATGACATAAAGAACATCGGAAAGATGACGAAGTTCATGACACCGGCAAAGTTTTCAAGCTGGCGAATGGTGGACGCAAGTAACATCCCTATAGCTCCCAGCATCAGGCCAGTGACAGCCAACACAGGCAACAAGGGTAAAAGTCCCGGCAGCGGCAACTCCACACCGAACAGCAAGGCAATGACGACAAACACATATACCTGAACGACTGAAACGGCTGTGCCTGCCAACAATTTGCAAAGCAGCAAATACCAGCGGGGAAGCGGCGTTGTCAGCAGAACTCTCATTGACCCCATTTCCTGATCATACACCATGGACAATGATGACTGCATGCCGTTGAACAGCTGGATCATGCCTATCAACCCGGGGACGATGTATACCTCATACGTGATATAGGTCTCATAAGGCTCAATGATGGAAATGCCCAGCGCAGCCCTGAACCCGGCTGCAAAAACGACGAGCCAGATCAATGGCCTGACAAGCGCTGCCAGAAAGCGTTGCCGCTGTCCGGCAAATCGCAGCAACTCACGCATTGTTATTCCGCCAAGCGCCCTCAACGCATGTGTCATCGAGTTACTCCGACTGGTGCTTTTGGACTTTCAGACGTCACCGCCGTAAAGGCATCCGAGAGGTTGGTCGTGCCGCTTTGTTTCAAAAAATCCTCCGCATTGCCATCAGCCACCAACCGGCCTTCATGCAGCACAAGAACTCTATCAGTGGGCCCCACTTCATCAATCAAGTGTGTAGCCCAAAGGACTGCTGCGGTCGGGTCTGATTTGTCATGCAGACTTGCGATCAGGCTCTTTCGAGTTGGGATGTCCAGCCCAACTGTTGGCTCATCCAGCAACAACAGCTTTGGTTCACCAATGCTGGCACGGGCGATTTCCACCCGGCGGCGATGACCACCATTGAGATTACGAACCTTCTCGCCCGCCCGATGGGCCATGCCCATGTGATCAAGCGCTTCTTCGATGCGATGTTTGGCATCGGCGCGTGCCATCCCGCGCAAGGCGCAAAAGTATGAGAGATTTTGTGCAACCGTCAAATCGAGGTCGAGGGTTTGGGCCTGAAAAACCACGCCGAGTGAGGTCAATGCAGCCGAACGGTTGCTACCGATATCAATATCACCAATCGATATCCTGCCAACCCGGTGAGCAAACAAACCAGTAATGAGAGAGAATAAAGTTGTCTTTCCCGCACCGTTTGGACCCAGCAAAATAACGGTTTCGCCCGGATGGATAGTGAAGCTGATATCCCGCAAAGCCTGTCTTTTGCCGTAGCTGAAAGACAGTCCCTCTACAGCAATTGCAGTTGCCAGGTTTGCCGCTCGAACCATATTGAACTTGCGCCCTTCGATTGAACTCACTTGGGGACAGAACCCTAACAACATAAACAGGGCGACCGGATTGTGAAATACATCTTCTATGCCGCTCAAACCGAATGGAATATTTGCCTGTACCGTGCCAGTATCGTGACATGAACACACCGTGGAAACCATCAAGAACCCGTCTTCTGCCAAATCTCATTTGTTTGTTCGCACTTGCGCTTCCATCAGCAAGCCTTGCTGCTGACTATGGCCGCGATGCAAACCCGATTGTATGCGCACAGCTGAAGGCAGATGTTGCGGCAGCCCAGAGTGAGACCAACGAGCCACGACGCAACTTCCAACTCCTTGATGCCGCAGAAAAAGGCTGCATCGGCGTGGCGCTTGATCTGATCTCCGACGGAGCTTCAGTAGAGGCTCGCGACAGGTTTGCCAACCAGGCGCTGCATCAGGCCGCGCAAGGTGGTCACCCTGGCATGATACGTATGCTGCTCGATAAGGGAGCCAAGATTGATCAACCTAATCTTGCAGGCTCCACTGCGCTGCTCAAGGCAGTCAACAACAACAAGCGCAAGGCGGTTCAGGCTTTGCTCGCAGCTGGCGCTTCGTATCAGGCAGCTGGAGGTAAAGGAGTTACGCCACTGGCAGCCGCTGCCTACAACGGCAATGAAAAGATCGTAAGACTGTTGCTGGAAAGTGGTGCAGACCCAGCCGCGCCGGACGGCACCGGAAAGGGGCCTGTCATTTATGCGGCGGCGCGTGGACTGGCATCAATAGTCCAAATGCTTCTGGAAGCAGGTCTCGATCCTAACCTTGCATACGATCATTCACTTACCGCACTGATGTGGGCTGCAGGCCACAGCAACGATGTGCCTCAACCGGACGGTCTCAAAACTGTTGAGCTTCTGGTCGCCAAGGGGGCAAAGCTCGACAACGCTGATGACCGCGGACGCACAGCCTTGATGACCGCGGCACAACGCGGTCACCCGTTGGTGGTCAAGTTTCTTATCGAGAAAGGCGCAGACAATTCTCTGCGTGACAAATCTGGCAAGTCCGCTGCGGATCTGGCTGCATCAAATGAAGTGCTCCAACTGCTGAAGAACTGAGCCAGACACGTCATTTTCCGGCAGCGTAGCGGGCCAGGGCTAGAACCGTATCATCAGACAAGTCCCTGAACAGAACAGCGATGTCGGGCGCATTTTTGCGTCGATCATATTTGTAGTCCAGCATCGTCTTTTCAAGATATTTCACATTCTGCCCAGCCAGACGCGGAACCCGGCTGTTGCCCGTCCACGCACCAAGATGACACTGCGCACATTGCCCACCTACAGCTGCCGCTTCAGCAACGGGGATCTCCTTATCCTCGGTGAAATATCCAAGTGATGGCCATTTCAGACTGGAAAAATACGCCGCCAGCGCCTTTAACGTATCCTTATCCAGATCTGCCACGACAGGTTGCATGATTTCGGAAGCGCGAAGACCAGACTTCGTGTCCTTCATCTGCACATAGAGATAATAATTTTCCTGGCCCCAGATGATCGGTGCATCTTCCACGACAGGCACGCCATTGTCCCCGTGACACGCAGCACATGATGCTACCAGTTCGGCAATTTCAGGTGGTGGTGCTGGCACATCCTGGGCTTCTGCTGACGCAGCCCAAAGCCCCGTAACTGATATGGCCAATGCGAATTGCCTGAGAGCATGTAGTTTCAATCTTGTCGTCCTGATATGTATGGGTTGGTCTTTGTCGGTCGGGTCGAAAAAAGCAGAGCGCCGGTTGGGTTGGCGCCCTGCCTTCATTGTAAAAAATTGGTCGACAGGATCAATCGGCTAGCGTGAACGCAATGATGTTATTGCCACGCTTGTAGTCGAGCTGTGTGTTGCCGCCAGCACCAACCACAATGTATTGCTTGCCGCCTACTGTGTAGGAAGACGGTGGCGCATTTACACCCGCGCCAGCCTGGAAGCTCCACAATGTTGAGCCGGTTTCAGAATCGTGCGCTGAAAACTTACCGTTTCCTTCACCGGTAAACACCAGTCCACCAGCTGTCGCCAGAATTCCGCCAATCATCGGTTGCTCTGTTCTTACCTGCCAGCGAATTTTGCCAGTATGGTAGTCAACCGCGGTGATGTTGCCCCACTGTTCTTCTGTTGGGATAACTTTGAAGGCGCCTCCAAGCCAGAGTTTGCCTTCTGGATATGGCGAGCTTTCAACATGGTATGTCATCGGCTGATGCAGGTTGATCGCATAGGTCAACCCAAGACTTGCATCAATTGCCATAGGCGACCATTCAACGCCACCGTTAGCACCCGGCAGCATGCGCGCGCCTTCCTTGGTCGGAAGCACCCACATATTTTCTTGGGGCACCATGGCCTCTGAGAAACGAATCAGGCTGCAATCATCTGCCTTGTGGGCATAGACATGACCAGTCTTGCCGCCATGCAGCACACCATTGACCATGTTGCCATCGTTGTCTTTCACCTTTGTGAGGATTGGCGGACTGACAGCATCGAGATCCCATACATCGTGCGCGATGTACTGGAAGTGGCAGACATATTTGCCGGTTTCCAGATCAACGGCAACCAGCGAGTCCGTGTAAAGGTTGTCACCGGGGCGCAAACTGCCATCCAGATCCGGTGACGGGTTTCCAACGACGAAGTAAACACGGTTGGTTTCAAGATCCACAGCCGGGTTCTGCCATACGCCACCGCCAAGGGTTTTGTATGGATCGCCCATCTTCTTGAGTGCCGCCTTCTCGGCCTCGATATCACGAAGCATGTCCCGGCCTGTTGCATCGTGTGTTGCCCAGACGCCGACCGAGTTTTCCGGAATCGTGTCGAAGTGCCAGATCTCCTTGCCCTTCTGTGTGTCAAAGGCCTTTACGAAGCCCCGAATACCATACTCTCCACCATTAGTGCCGATCAGCACCTTGTTGCCAACTACCGTTGGGGCCATGGTCTCACTGTATCCAAGCTCAGGATCCGCGATCTGAGTCTCCCACAAAACCTTGCCGGTTTTTGAGTCAAGCGCCACCAACTTGGCATCAAGCGTCCCCATGAACACGCGGTCACCGGAAACCGCAACGCCGCGGTTGTTCGGCCCGCAACAGTAGGTCGTCACAGGACCCATCTTGTGTTTGTAGTGCCAGATCTGCTGGCCGGTAGCTGCGTCCAGTGCGTAGACGTGATTGAATGAGGTGGTAACGAACATCACACCATTGACGACGATTGGTGAGGTCTCGAGACTTTCCACCACTTCGGTCTGGAATATCCAGGCAGGCCGCAGCTTGGAAACGTTGGATGTGTTGATCTGCTTATTAGGGTAATAGCGGGTCTGGCTGTAGTTGCCGTTGGTGTGCAGGAAGTTGTTGCCGTCGCTGTCGGCTCTGGACAGCATCGACTGATCGACGATTGACATGTCACCGTACAGCGTGCCGCGCTGAATTTCCTCTGCCGTTGCCGGAATGACCATAGTCGCAGCCAGCGAGAGTGCCGCAACGCCTGTGTACAAAGCTATTCTCAATTTCATGCCTTTGATCCTCCACTACTCTGGTTTTCTTTGTTCTGCGGGCGTGACGGGGAACACCGACGGGAAAGCAACATTCCCTCTTGTCTCCAGTACATCGCGCTGTTGACTCTATGAAAGCGGACCAGCAAAGTAAAGATAGCAATCATATTGCACTGCAGCAATTCTCGCGGCATAAAAATTCAATGTAATATCAGAATACTACAAATTGGAAAGTATGAATATTTTGCATTTGTGTCTCCGTGTTTTTTGGATATTTGGGGTGATTATGTGTGAAGCTGCGGTGTCCACCGCAGCAACCCGCCTCATTGTGACAAACGAAAAAGACAGCACCATCACCTTGCTTGATGCTGATGGCAATGTAACAGGCACACGCCCCACATGCGCACGCCCGCGTGGGGTGATGTTTGGACCTGCCCGCAAGGAGTTCTTCGTAGCCTGTGCAGACGACAACCAGATTGCAATCTACGACACAAAAACGCTGGAGTTGCTACGTCGCATTCGAAATGTAGAAGAGCCGGAGACCTTCGACCTGCATCCTGACGGCAGACGCCTGTTTGTGTCCAATGAGGAAGATTCCACAGCTAGTGTTTATGACATTCAAACTGGTGAATTGCTGGGCAGCTACGATACCGGTGAGGAGCCGGAAGGCGTGCAGGTTACGCCTGACGGAAAATTGGTATTTGTCACCTCCGAGGCCGCAAATCTGGTTCACGTGATCGACGTTGAAAAGGGTGAAGTGGTCAAGGATATTCAGGTCAACCAGCGCCCGCGGCGGTTTGCCCTGTCACCAGACGGCAAGGAGATATGGGTATCCGCTGAACTTGCAGGAATGGTTGACATCATTGACGTAGCCACATTGAAGATAACCGGCGATATTCATTTCCTGCCTACCGGATTCCGCAAAGAGCAGGTAACGCCTGTTGACGTCATCATGACACAAGATGGCAAGACGGCTTACGTTGCGCTGGGGCGAGCCAATCATGTCGCCGTTGTCGATGTATCCAGCCGGAAAATCCTTCAATATATACTCGTTGGTAAACGGCCTTGGGGACTGGCACTCAATAGTGACGAGAGCCGCCTTTATGTCGCCAACGGTCTGTCCGATGATATTACCATCGTGGATACCGGCACCCGGCGAGCCATCCGATCAACACCAGTTGGACTTATCCCATATGGTATCCTTGTCGATGATCAATAGGCTGTTTTGTATATTGGCCACCCTGTTTCTGTTGACAGGATTTGCCTGGGCCCAGACTACTGTGAACTTTGTCTACATGTCGCGCATCAGTGACCCTGCCTATAAGATCCAAAAATCGTATACAGGATTGAAATTAAAAGAGAAACTACCTCCTATTGCAGGAGCAAAAGCTGCAATAAAGGAGGCAAAGATACCGGGCCGCGCCGCCGGAATGACATTTGAACTTGAGGAACAGATGCTGTTGCAGGATGCCGATGCAGCCGAAGCAATTGCAAAAGCTCTCGACCTCAACCCCAACAGTATTTTCATCCTGGATCTGCCCCTCGCCGATGTTGAGCTTCTGGGCGCAAGATTTGCGGACAGCGAGAATGTCATGATGCTCAACGTACGCCACAGCGAAGGTGAATTGCGTGCAGAAAAATGTTCCGCAGCAGTGTTCCACACTATCGCCAGCGCATCCATGCTCACCGACGCGATGGCTCAGTATCTGGCCTTTATGAACTGGCGAAAGGTACTTGTGCTGACCTCGGATTCGGAAAGAGATAAATCGACCGGAACTACCTTCCTGGCATCGGCCAAGAAATTTGGCCTCACTGTTGTTGACGAACGCCAGTTCATTAACAGCAACGATCCGCGCGAACGGGAAAAGAACGAACCTCGCCTGCTAACTGGAAGTGCAGATTATGATGTTATTTTCCTTGCCGATAATGAAGGCGAGTTCGGTCGATATCTTGCATATAGCACTTACCTTCCACGACCAGTTGTTGGATCGGAAGGACTGATCGCATCATCGTGGCACTGGACCTGGGAGCGCAATGGCGCGCCACAATTGAACCAACGAATTCGAAAAGTCGCAGAGCGCAATCCGTCTGTCGAAAACTGGGCCGCATGGGCTGCGGTAAAGTCTGTTGTCCAAGCCGCAATCAAGACCGGATCAACGACGCCATCACATTTGGCCCAAGCTTTACGGACGGTCGAGTTTAATGTCGATCTGTATAAAGTGGGCCCTGGGAGCTACCGCCCCTGGGACCAGCAGTTGCGGCAGGCAATCTTGTTGCACACACATAATGCAGTTGTCGGTGCGGCGCCATTTGACGGCTTTCTACACCAGACCAACACGTTCGATACACTTGGATTTGATCAACCCGAGAACCGCTGCACATTGAGGAGGTAATCCATGAACCGAAGATGCTGTGATTCATGCAAGTATTCGTTATGTAATACCAGCATGTGAAACCTGATCTGGCCAAGTTGTTGTTTTGCTGCGTATCATGCTTCTGTTTCTGCGCAGCAGATCAAGGGGCGGTCGGAGAAACTTAAAACAAAAACCAACATTGGGAGGATGCCACAATGAGAATACCAGCCTTGAGTGCCTTGCTGCTGTGCGGGACATGTGCCGTCGCGTTTGCTCAGGACACGAGCAATCTTGAGAAACTCAGCAATTTCCAAACCACTGGAACGTCGAAATTTACTTTCGTTGACCAGACCGGCTCCAATGCGGATGCAATCAAGAAGACACTCGAAAAAATCAAGCTGCCGTCTGGATTCAAAATCTCACTTTATGCAGTCGTGCCGGATGCACGCCACATGGCCGTCGGCCCGCAAGGCATTGTGACCTTTGTCGGCACTCGCAAAACCAAGGTTTGGTCAGTAACCGACCGAAACAAGGATCGCGTCGCTGATGAAGTGAAGGATTTCGCCCCGTCGCTGTCCATGAAGATTCCCAACGGACCGTGTTTCTCGCCGGACGGGTTCTTGTATATCGCCGAGCAGAACCGGGTGCTGGTCTACCCTGCTGCGGAATTCTTTTATGAAAGCCCCGACGTGGCGGCGTTCAATGTCGTCAAGGAAGGTGAACTGATCCCGCCATCAGAGGTCAGCTACAATCACACGGCCAGGGTGTGCCGCATAGGCCCGGACGGCAAATTGTACATCACCATCGGTCAGCCGTTCAACGTGCCCGCGAAAGAGAAGCGCGACCTCTACAATGAGTGGGGCCTCGGCGGCATTATTCGCATCAACACCGACGGCACAGGCCGGGAAGTCTACACTTATGGCGTGCGTAACTCAGTAGGCATGGACATCAATCCTGCCAATGGCGAAGTCTGGTTTACAGACAATCAGGTTGATGGCATGGGCGACGACATACCCAAAGGTGAACTCAACCGCCAGACAGCAGCGGGTCAGAACTTTGGTTTTCCATGGTATGGCGGCGGAACCACCCGCACCAATGAGTACAAGGACGAGACCATTCCGGCTGATGTTGTGAATCCGGTAGTGGAAATGGACGCACATGCCGCAGACCTGGGCATGACGTTCTATACCGGCAGCCAGTTCCCGGCCAAATACAAAGGCGGGATATTCTCCGCCCAGCATGGCTCCTGGAACCGGACGACGCCTGTGGGTGCTCGTGTGATGTTCACTACTGTCAACGAAGATGGCAGCGCTGGCGAAACTGAAGTATTTGCCCAAGGCTGGCTGGACAGCAATGGCGAGTATCTCGGCAGACCGGTTGATGTCACGCAGCTGCGCGACGGCTCAATCCTCGTGTCGGACGACCTGGCAGGGGCGCTCTACCGGGTATCCTACGGCGAATAATTGTCCGCAACACAACACTGTCGCAATCAGCAATTGAGCTGATTGCGGCATCAACAATAGTCGCAGGAATTTTCAAATATGTATCGGCACTCGTTTTTGGGCCTAATCATGACTTCTCTGGCATTATCAGCGATGACCGTTGCTGCATACGCCGATCCGGCAGCCGGAAAGGCCTTGGTCAAGCAAAAATGCCAGACCTGCCATGGTGTTGACGGCATTGCGAAAATACCAATTGCACCACATCTTGCAGGCGAAAGTCAGATCTACCTGGAAACCCAACTCAAAGCATTCCGTTCTGGAAAGCGGGAAAACGAAATGATGTCGGTGGTTGCTCAAACGCTTACTGACGAGGAGATTACCAACCTGGCCGAGTGGTACAGCTCTATCACGATCACTGCTAAGGTGCTTGAATAGAGCAACTGAACTGAGTGGGTATGTGTTTTGCCGTTCGTGCAAAAAGACAGCTATCGGCCATTTAGACCCGGCTAAAATGTAGAAGTTCAGACCTGATCTGACAGTTTGCCGTTTTGGCGGCGAATATCTGTCAGGTCAGGTTTGATTTACAAACTTTTCCTTCCAGATTTCTTTCCCCTCGATCATAGTTTCGAGCGGTGTTCTTCCGCAACACATTTTGCCCTGATGAGTGCGCTCAGTGTTGTAGTGATGGATCCATTGATCCAGATCGGCCTGTAGCTGTTCGATGGTTTTGTACAGGTTTTTGCGGAAGGCGATCTGATAGAACTCCTGCAGTATGGTCTTGTGAAAGCGCTCACAAATGCCGTTGGTCTGCGGGTGTTTGACCTTGGTTTTGGTGTGGTCGATATCGTTGATGGCCAGGAACAGCTGATAGTCGTGTTTGTCCGGCCTGCCGCAGAACTCCGTGCCTCGATCCGTCAGGATGCGCAGCACCGGCAGGCCGTGTTCTTCATAGAACGGCAAGACCTGATCATTGAGCAGATCGGCTGAGGTAATCGGGGTCTTTGTCGTGTACAGCTTGGCATGGGCGACCTTGCACCAGGTATCGATATAAGTCTGCTGGTAAACTCGTCCCACGCCCTTGATGGTTCCCACATAGAAGGTGTCCTGCGAGCCCAGATAGCCGGGGTGAGCGGTTTCGATCTCACCGCAGGCCTCATCATCGTGCTTCTTCTTCTCCAAGGCTTGAACCTGGGCTTCAGTCAGGATGATACCTTCTTCGGCGACCTTGGCTTCCAGTGCCTTCAGTCGGTTCTTGAAGTTGGCCAGATCATGCCGCAGCCAGATCGAACGCACACCAGACGGCGAAACGAATACGCCGAGCTTGCGCAGCTCATTCGAGGTCCGTGCCTGGCCATAGGCAGGAAAGTCGAGTGCAGATTGAAGAACAGCCTGTTCGGTGGCCTCATCCACCCGGTTGGCCATGTTCGGCTTGCGCCGGGTGCGTTCCAGAAGGGCTTGCACACCGCCTTCATCGACTGCCGATTTGTAGCGATAAAACGTGTCGCGGGAATAGCCCATCACCTGGCAGGCTTTCGACACATTGCCCAGTTCTTCAGCCAGGTTCAGCAATCCGGTTTTGTGTTTGATGCGTTGCACGGCAAGCAATTGCGTAGCAAATGCTGAGAGTGATTTTGTCGGTAGTATTCAACATTGTGGTCTTCTTTCGTTTTGTGGTTGGTTCGCACCACCATCAAAACGAATAACCACATTCTCTTTCAAGAGATGCGCCGCCCTCGTTCCACTTCACTGGATTGGGGGCGGTGTCAGATCAAGTCGAGTCTTCTACAC
>SWCD01006090.1_pt1 | contig 20976 bp, 15 predicted proteins | sample 4693011 | NCBI WGS metagenome assembly SWCD01 (sample SAMN10267278, study PRJNA491770) | bioreactor metagenome | isolation source: DHS bioreactor inoculated with marine | place: Japan: Omine Ridge, Nankai Trough | reverse complement strand
TGCCTGTCTATCGTCTCCATGAACTTCATGATGTGACCCCGGACAGCTTGAACCTGGACAAGGGTATTTTGATTATCCTTGAGGCCCATGAGCGCATATGCCTTTTTGTTGATGAAATCCTTGGTCAGCAACAAACCGTTATTAAGGGGTTGTCAAAATATATTTCCCGGCAAGGTAATGTCGGCGGAGTATCTGGCTGTACTATTCTCGGTAATGGCGAGGTGTGCTTAATTCTGGACGTCCATAAACTTGTCGAACTGACCCAGGGTTCAAGGGACGCTGCAAACCATGCTGAAGAAGGAGAAATGAACTGATTTCCATAGCTAAGTAAATTGTGTTTTTCATCAAGGTTTTTTGTGTAAGGGGCAGATGAAGGATTTATCAATCACAATAAAATTTTTCGTAGGCTTTGGCTCACTCCTGTTTCTGCTTGTGGTGGTGGCCCTGGTTTCCGTTTTTGGTATTAGGGGCGTGGTGGGTAGGTCGAAGGCTGTCATAGACGGCAATGAGTTGCAAGCTATGCTTGAAGAGAGGGTGGTTGATCACCTCAACTGGGCTAGTGCATTAAATCGCCTTATTACTGATGATACGGTTTCCGAGCTCACTGTTGAGACTGATCCAAGCCAATGTAGGTTCGGTAAGTGGCTGTACGGGCAAGATCGTATCAAAGTGGAAGAGGCGATGCCGGAGCTGAAAGAAGCTTTGCTTGCTGTTGAAAATCCGCATGCTGACCTGCATGGATCGGCGATGGAGATCAAACAGGTTTTTGAGCAAGGGGATCTTAGGCTGCCGGGTTTGTTGGTGGCATTGCAGGTTGATCTTCTTGAGTGGGGTGACAGTCTCAGAGATGCCTTTCTTCATAATAGAAACAGTATTTCAGTGGAGACGGATTCTACTCGCTCCTCCCTGGGCAGATGGATGCAGAGTAATGAGGCCAGGCTCTTTTATGATGGAGGGGATGCCGATTTTCGTGATTCATGGGAAAAAGTGGCACTTTTCAATGCTGACCTCCATGAAAGTGCCCAAAAGGTAGTTGCAGCCTACAGTCAGGTTGCAAATGAGGAGGCACGGCGGATTCTTCTTTCAGAGACCTTGCCTCTTCTTGAAGAAACAATTGAGTATCTTGATGATTTGAAGGCTGAGGCGGAATATGGCTTGGAGGGTATGCGCCAGGCCCAAGCAATTTATGCCAACCAAGCCCGCCCTCAACTGGCCGAAGTGCAAAAACATATAGACAATATTATGGAGATCGTTGACGCTAATACCCTGGAAGTGGGTACGGTTTTTGATACGGCCGGGAAAATTAGCTACTGGGTGGGAATAATAAGCGTTGTAGCGTTAATTGTCGGGGTCTTTTTTGCTATTACCATGGCTCGCTCCATTATCTTGCCTCTTAAAGAGTCCGTGGAAATGATTACTGAGATGGCAAGGGGGCATCTCAGTATGCGTATCATGCTCGACAGAAAAGATGAAATCGGCCAGATGGCCGATGCCATGGATTTGTTAGCAGAAAAATTACAGTATGACCTGGTGGGTGCCCTTGAGAAGTTAGCCAAAGGTGATCTCACTTTTGAAGTAAAGGGCACAGAGAGCAGCAATGTTATTGGTAGAGCCCTGATTAAAACCGGTAAGGATCTTAATGGCATTGTCGCTGAAATACTTGTTGCAGCTGAAGAGATTGCCTCTGGAGCCGGTCAGGTGGCCGATTCCAGCAATGCTCTGAGCCAGGGTGCTTCAGAGCAGGCTTCTTCGCTGGAGCAGGTAACAAGTTCCATGACCGAGATAGCTTCGCAGACTAAAAATAACGCTGATAATGCTGCTCAAGCCAATGATCTTGCTGAAGAGACAAAGAAAGCAGCTGAACGGGGAAATAGCCAGATGCAGGAAATGGTCTTAGCTATGGACGACATTTCTGGAGCCAGTCAGAATATTTCGAAAATTATTAAGACCATTGATGAGATAGCCTTTCAAACAAACCTTTTGGCCTTAAATGCGGCGGTTGAGGCAGCCCGGGCAGGCCGGCATGGCAAAGGTTTTGCCGTGGTTGCTGAAGAGGTAAGAAGCCTTGCCGCCCGATCGGCCAAAGCAGCCAGAGAGACAGCCGAACTCATCGAAGGCTCGGTTGAAAAAACAAGAAATGGTTCCGAGATAGCGGGCCGGACAGCTGAGGCCCTTGATGGAATGGTAAAATCCATTACCGAAGTCAGCTCACTAGTCTCGGAAATTGCCGCATCTTCCCGGGAACAGTCCGAGGGTTTTGGTCAGGTAAACAGTGGTATTTCCCATATTGATCAAGTAACTCAGCAAAATACGGCCAGTGCCGAAGAGGGGGCATCAGCGGCTGAAGAGCTTTCAAGTCAGGCCCAATATTTGAAAGAGGTAATGGGTCGTTTTAAATTAAAAGACGAGGCGTTTGCAGCAGTACGGGAAGCGGCATTTGCAGAGGATGAGCCGAGCCAGCAGCAGTTAACAACGCCTGGTTTCACCTCGGTGGATTCTGATGTCTAAGAGGTCAGTGATCTTGACGAGGAAGTTTTTAGTACGCTTGGATAGTGGAATGTCCTAAAAAGTGGAGGAGTAAAAATCATGCAGAATATGGAACTTGATGATGATCTCTATGATGAAGATGAGGATACCCAAAAGGATAAATATCTCACCTTTCACTTAGCTGGAGAAGACTACGGTATTGAGATCGCCTATGTAACGGAAATCATCGGTATTCAAAAAATTACCGAGGTTCCGGATATGCCCCCTTTCCTTAAAGGAGTCATCAATCTGCGCGGTAAAGTGATCCCTGTGATGGATGTCAGGCTGCGTTTTAACATGGAAGAGAGGGAGTATGATGAACGAACCTGTATTGTGGTAGTGGACATTGATAGTACGGCAGTGGGGTTGGTAGTGGATGAGGTGCGTGAAGTCGCCGATATCCCGGAGAGCCAGGTGGAGCCACCACCGAAAACAGGGCGCGGCGAGAGCAGCAGGTATCTTAAAGGTTTGGGGAAGATGGGAGATGAGGTGAAAATACTTCTTAACGCCGATAAACTTCTCTATGAAGAAGAGTTGGAAAAAATTGGTACTGCTGTTTAAGATTGGACGATGCAGGGTGCTTGGTGCCTATTGGTTGAGCCTTTAGAGGGGTAGGATGTCTGCTGCTAAAAAGAAAATTAAAGTGCTTGTGGTGGATGATTCCTCCTTAGTGCGCGAGATCTTAACAGATGGTTTATCTGCTGATCCGGATATTGAAGTTGTTGGTACGGCACCTGACCCTTTTGTGGCCCGAGATAAGATTGTTCAGCTTCGACCGGATGTTCTTACCCTGGATGTTGAAATGCCGCGCATGGACGGTGTTGAGTTTCTTCAGCGCTTAATGCCCCAGTACCCCATGCCTGTTCTTATGGTTTCCTCCCTGACCCATGAAGGGAAGCGAATTACCATGGAGGCCCTGGAGGCTGGGGCCATAGATTTTGTCAGCAAGCCCCGGGCCGGTATTGCCCGTGGTTTAAATGCCATGATGGAGGAACTGCGGGCAAAGATAAAGATTGCCGCTGCAGCCAATGTCAGCCATTGGCAACATAAACGAGATGCCCTATTGCCATCTGAGCGGCAACGGCTGGCCAGCAGGGCGTTGGCTGTTTCCACTGAAAAGGTGGTGGCCATTGGCGCCTCCACTGGCGGCACTGAGGCCATTCGTCAGGTGGTTTCCTGTTTCCCGCCGACAATGCCAGGCGTGATCGTTGTCCAGCACATGCCGCCGGGCTTCACCTCTCTGTTTGCTCAACGTCTCAATACCCTGTGCGCAATGGAGGTGCGGGAGGCTGTCCATGGCGATCAGGTCAGGCAAGGTTTGGTTCTCATTGCCGAAGGAGCTAAACACATGAGTTTAAGGCGTTCCGGCGGGGTGTACAAGGTCCATTGCAGTCTCACCCATTCCTCACTTGTTAGCTTTTCCTCTGTTGAGGTTATGATGCAATCCGTGGCCCATGTTGCCGGCAGTAATGCCATCGGCGTCATGCTGACCGGTATGGGCCGTGATGGTGCCGACGGTATGTTGGCCATGCGCCAGGCTGGGGCACGAACCCTGGCCCAGGATGAAAAAACATCGGTGGTTTTTGGTATGCCGCGTGAGGCATGGAAACGTGGAGGAGCTGAAAAGCTTGTCTCTATTCAGGATATGGGCCGCGAGATTATTGATCTTGTTGAAGGTTTAAAGGCTAATTAGTGAGGAATGGGTGAGACTGTATGAAAGTTTTGATTGTTGAAGATGATGCAATTAGCCGCATGTATCTTGAAGAGATTTTAAGAGATTTTGGTGATACCCACTCGGCCGAGGATGGGGCCGAGGCCCTGGAGATGTTCAATGAAGCCCATGATAACGGGGTTCCCTTCAACCTGATTTGCCTTGATATTATGATGCCTAAGTTGAACGGCCACCAAACGTTGCAGCAAATCAGAAAGATTGAACAACGCAGGGGGATCGGCGGCGGTGAAATGGTTCCGGTCCTGATGACTACAGCACTGGCTGACGATAAAAATGTGATGAAGGCTTTCTTGAAAGGAACCTGTGATGGATATCTGGTCAAACCCATCAGTCGAGAGAAGTTGGTTCAAGAGCTTGAAAGGCTCTCGTTGGATTAAAAAATCATTTAAACGACATACTTATTCTTTCCCGTTCTGTTTTCCCTGGCGGAACCGGCATCTGCACGGCTCAGCCTTTTTTCTTTCTCATTGTCTTAGCAGGCAAACAGCTAAAACACTTTTCTGTAATTAGATATTTAGTATACTTAATTTGTCGCATCTATTTGGTTATTTACAAGCTTAGGCTGGGTTTTTAATTACAGGAGAGGTACGTGGGGCAGGACCTTACAGATTTAATCGCCTGGACAGAACATATTCTCATTGTTGATGACGATTTCAACCTGTTGACCTTGATGAAACGTCATATGGACTCTTTTGGTCTCAGCGCTGATACAGCTGAGAACGGTAAAGAGGCGGTTACTTTACTTGAGCAAAAAGAGTATGGCGTTGTTATCACCGACATGATGATGCCGGAAATGGATGGCATGGCCCTTCTTGCCTATGTGAGTGAACATCATCCCCAGACAGATGTCTTGGTTATTTCAGGCTACAGTGCCATTTACAGCTTTACTGAAATAATCAAAGCTGGCGCTGTTGATTTCATCGCCAAGCCTTTTGAGAAAGATGAGCTTAAGGCAAAATTGCAGCGCATCTTTAACGAGAGGCAGTTAATCACCAATCTGCAAAATGAGATTACCGCCCATGAGCGGGAATTTCTCCGTCGTAAAGAGGAGGAAGAGAAACTCCAAGCCATTACCTCTGCTGCCAATGATGCCATTGTCGTTTTGGACAATGATGGCAGCATTACCTTTTGGAATCAGGCTGCCGAGCGTATTTTTGGTTACAATTACCAAGAGGTTCTTGGGGAGAACTTCCAGATTCTCATGATCTCGCCACGGTTTCACGAGGTTGTAAGTAAGAGTTTAAAACAGACCCAGGGGCAAAGCGGCGCCGCTGCCGGTGTCAACCTGGAGTTTGTTGGCATTCGCAAGCATGGCGAAGAGTTTCCTGTAGAATTGTCATTGGCCTCGTTTGAACTCAAAGGCAGCAGCCATGCAGTGTGGATTTTGCGGGATATAACCACCCGCAAGAAACGAGAAGAGGATCTCCTCAAGGCCAAAGCCGAGGCCGAGGTGGCAAGTCGGGCCAAGACAGATTTCATGAACACCATCAGCCATGAGCTATTAACTCCCATGAATGGTATTGCCGGTTTTGGAGCGCTGTTAAGTGCCACGGATCTCAATGCCAAACAAAAGGAGTACCTCGACCTGGTCCACCAGTCGTCAGAGCGTTTGATGGCCCTCATATCTCAACTGCTTAATTTTGCTAATCTAGAGACCTCGGCAAAAGACCTCCACCCAGTGGATTTTAATCTCCAGGATTTTTTTACGTCTATTTTGACACAGTTCCAGCCTAAGGCTGAAGAAAAAGACCTGCAAATTACCTGTGATATTGGTGATGACATCCCCGCCCGGCTGTATGGGGATCACGTTGTTATTCAACAGGTTGTTTCAAATATTTTAGAAAACGCTATTAAGTACAGTGACCACGGTGTGGTCGCTCTGCATTGCCACCTAAAAGAAAGTACGAATGATGATGTGTTGCTCGAAATGGCCATTGCTGATAGTGGCTGCGGTATTCCTCGAGAAAAGAAAGCTATGATTTTCGAGGCATTCACCCAGGTGGAAGAGTACTCCACCCGGAAACATCAAGGGGCAGGAATCGGTCTTACCATTGCCGCCAGGTTGGTTAAGTTAATGTCAGGTGAGATTTGGCTTGAGAGCACCGAAAACAAGGGCTCAACCTTTTACTTTACGGTGCGCCTCAGGCGTGCCTAGGAGGCTGAGGTGAGTGGTCGGATTCTGTGCCAACCCATGACCATCAGCGATGATGAATTCCAGCTTTTGCGGGATTTAGTCTATGATCGCTTCGGTATCCACCTCTCAGAGCAGAAAAAAAGCCTTGTTGTCGGCCGGCTGCAAAAGGATTTACGCAGCATGGGCTTTAAAAATTTTCGCGATTATTACGAACATATAGTTACAAACACCTCTTCCGAGGCCCTTTCCAATTTAATTAATCGTATTTCAACAAACTACTCCTTTTTCTACCGGGAAAAGGCCCATTTTGAGTTTTTCAAAAAAACGCTTTTGCCGGAAATTACAGCTCACCTGCAAAAAAAACAGTCCAATGATTTGCGTATCTGGTGTGCTGGCTGCTCTACCTGTGAGGAGCCCTATACCATTGTCATGTTGATGCTGGAGTATTTTGGCCTAAGCTACACTCAATGGGATGCCGGTGTGTTGGCCACCGATATTTCCGAGAAGGTTTTGGAGGTTGGTCGCAAAGGTGTTTACCCGGTGGAAAGAGTAAAACAGGCGCCTTTAGTTCTCCAGGAGCGCTATATGAAGTGGCAGGGTGGAGACAGTATGATTGTCAAAGACAGGGTGAAGGATGAGGTAATCATCCGGCGATTTAACCTGATGCATCCATTCCCTTTTAAAAAACCTTTTCATGTAATTTTCTGCCGTAATGTTATGATTTATTTTGATAAAATCACCCGGGCAAACCTTGTAAGGAAGTTCTATGATGCTTTGGAACCAGGCGGTTACCTCTTTGTTGGGCACTCGGAAACAGTGAGTCGTGATGACGGCCTTTTTACCTATGTGCAACCCGCCTTATACCAGAAGAGAGTGTAAGCTGAGGGATGTTTTTCCTTTAGGTTCCAAAATCCAAAAAAAATAGCTGTATCTTGTTTTTATGAAGTTGTCGGCAGCGTAAATCACACTTGAGTCTTTTTGTGGCTGATCCCAAAACAACAAATTCGGTTCTGACCGTAAACCATGAATGCTGCCTGCGCGGTGCTTCGCCGGCAGCAATACGGGTCATAAAAAAAGAACTCACAATTGATAACCCTAAATATCTCGATGCCGTCAAGTACGGGCGATGGGTGGGCAAAAGGTTAAAACCAAAACTCATCTTCTTTTCGGAGAACAAGAAAGGTCTCTTTTTCCCTCGGGGATTTGCCAATGAGGCAATTCGTCTGGTCCGGCTCTGTGATGGACAAAATCCAGAAGTAGTGGATAAACGCAGGCGCTGCCCTGATGTTGATTTTACCTTTTTAGCAACCTTGCGCCCCTATCAACAGGAGGCCGTGGATGCAGTGGTTGGTCGTCAGTTCGGTATCCTTGAGTCTGGAACAGGTTCAGGAAAAACGATTATGGCCCTGGCTATAATTGCTCAGCGACTTCAGCCCACTTTGATAATTGTCCATAATAAGGAACTGCTTTACCAATGGCAGGAGCGAATCAGTCAGTTTCTTGGTTTTGAGCCCGGCCTTATTGGTGACGGCCATTTTGAAGTCGCCCCTGTCTCGGTGGCCATTGTCAATACGGCCCGCAATAAGCTTTCCCAGCTCACCGAACATTTTGGCCAGATTTGTGTGGACGAGTGCCACCGGGTACCGGCCTCACTCTTTACTGATGTGGTTACCGCTTTTGACTGCATGTATATGCTCGGTTTATCTGCCACTGCTTTCAGGCGCGACGGCATGTCCCGGCTTATCAATATTTTTTTAGGCGATTTGGTTTTTAGAGTGGATAAGGACGAGCTGACAGCCTTAGGTGCTGTTCTAAAGCCGGAGTTGATCCAACATTCCACCGCCTTCACCTTCCGTTTTCGTGATAATTATCAGGACCTGATGAAGGCCCTTACTGCTGATGAACATAGAAATGAGCAGATTGTCGATGATATAGTTGCCCAGAGTGGCAAGAGTGATGCGGGCATTCTGGTGGTAAGCGATAGGGTGGCGCATTGTGAGAAACTGGCCGAGATGTTAGCTGCACGGGGTATCCACGCAAAAGTTCTCACTGGTCGCACTTCATCCGAGGAACGGAGCGCAACCGTTGAAGAAGTTCACAACGGTAAACTTCAGATTCTCATCTCCACAGTGCAGCTTATTGGTGAAGGCTTTGATTGCCCCGGTCTTGCCTCCCTGTTTCTGACAACACCCATCAAGTTCACAGGCAGGTTGCTGCAGGTGGTGGGTCGTATTCTCCGTCCCTCTCCCGGTAAAAAGGCAGTGGTGTTTGATTATGTGGATGACAATGTCGGCGTGCTTTCCCGTTCTGCAGAAATTAGACGAGAAAGCCTGGAAGAAAAACCAAATTCCCTGCCCGGGTTCCCGGGAGCTCGCTGAAGGTGTTTTGGGTAGGGTTCGGATAACTGTTTGGAATGAAGGGATATTTTAAACTTTCGTCAGGTTTTTTCAGGTTGACCGCATCACTTTCCTTTCACTACAGTGGAAAAAGAAGCTAACGAATACACATTTGAGATTGTGAGGACACTCCCATGGAAAAGAAGATTCTCGTCGCTGTGGATGGCTCTTTTTGTTCCCTTAATGAGGTCCATTATTTAGGCCAGATGTTTGAGGATGCTCAGGATGTCTTGTTGCATCTCATCAGTATTGTCCCTGCTGGACAAGAGACTTTGGGGTCTGATTGGATGGATGAGGCGGATAGGAAGAATATCATGTCCTCCAGCGCCAAGAAACAGTTTCGTGCTGCAAAAGAGCACCTGAAAAAAGCAGCCCACCACTTGGTACGGCATGGACTTCCCAAGGAAAATGTGACAACCTCGGTGGAGCTCTCCCGGGGAGGGGTGGCCAATGATTTGGTGAAGGTTGCCAGATCCGGGTATTATGATGCTCTACTTGTGGGAAGAAGGGGCATTGGCCGTCTCCAGGCCCTTTTCCTCGGTAGTGTCACCGAGACAATTCTTGAAAAATGCTGGGATATTCCTATCTGGGTAGTAGACGGTCATGTTGATTCACGTAGGATTCTGGTGCCTGTGGATGGTTCAAGTCATATCCTGAAGGCTGTTGATCATTTAGGCTATATTTTTAAAGGCATATCTGGTGTCGAGATTACCTTGTTTCATTCAACAGCTCTTTTTGCCAAGAGATCAGAGGTTCAATTTGAAAAATGTGAGATCACTTTTGGCAAGCAGTGGTGCCAGTTAAACCTGATAGAAAACGATAATCTTTTTCATGCTCCCAAGCAGCTGCTTAGTGAAAGCGGTTTTGATATGAACAATGTCCATTGCCTTGAGGGCGGTCGTGGCCTTGATCCTGCCCGCGATATTGCTCTTCAGGCCTGGCATAATAATTATGGCACCATCATTATGGGACGCCGCGATCCTGATGAACGTAAAGGCCTTCTGGGCGGGGTAAGCGATAGACTGCTAAGCAACACCAGCGATATTGCCGTCTGGTTGATCAACTAACTTTAAGCGCCGGGAAGCCCATGAGTGATTACTCAAGCCAGGAAATTGAAGAGATTTTTAAAATCCTGGAAACCAGTGAGGCCGGATTAAGTTCTGATGTGGCATTACAACGCCAAGACCAGTATGGCCGCAATGAAATTGACAGTAGTGACGGCCCCCACCCCTGGCGTATCTTTGTTGACCAATTCAAAAGTTTCATCATCTATATTCTTCTTTTTGCCGTCTTTTTTGCTGTAGCCATCGGTGAGTATGTCGACTCCCTTATCATTATAATTATTGTCGCGATTAATGCCGCCATTGGTTTTTTTCAGGAGCTCAGTGCTGCGAAATCCCTGGCTGCCCTGAAAAAAATGACCACGGTACAGGCAACGGTTCATCGTGATGGCAGATGGCATAAAATAGAGGCTGCTGAGTTGGTTCCCGGCGACATTATCCGTTTAGAGGCCGGTGATAAGATCCCTGCTGATTGCCGTTTATTTGCCGATGCGGTTTTTGCAGTGGAGGAATCTTCGCTGACAGGTGAGAGTCTGCCTGTGGAAAAGAGCAGTGCTGCCATGACAGATCAAGCCAATCTGGCTGAGCAGCGTAATATGGTTTTTTCTTCAACAGCAGTTGTCTCTGGGAATGCCTCAGCAGTAGTAGTGAAAACCGGGATGGATACCGAGATCGGCATTATTACCCGTCTCATTAAAGAGGCCGAGGAGGAGCTGACCCCGCTTCAAAAGCGGCTCAATTCCTTTGGCCGTCGCCTGGGCGGAGTGATTATTGCTATCTGTATCTTTGTCCTGCTTGCCTCCTGCGCCAAAGAGCTGCTGGCTGGTCACGGTCTCAGTAAAGAGTTGTTCGTCGGCATCACCTTTGTTGCCATCAGTCTGGCTGTGGCTGCAGTACCCACTGCCCTTCCTGCTGTTGTAACAATTGCCCTTAGTATCGGGGTAAAGCGACTTCTCGCCAGGAAAGCCTTGGTTCGTAAACTTTCAGCTGTGGAGACCTTGGGCAGCTGCGATGTAATTTGTAGCGATAAGACCGGCACCATCACCAAGAATGAAATGACGGTGCGTAAGGTCTGGACTTTTGAAGAAGAAATCGAACTGGCAGGAGGTGGCTATAACCCGGAAGAAGGGACTGTGGAGTTAGACCAGGTGCCCTTGGTAGTCCAAAACGGCTTTTTCTGTAACAACGCCACCCTTTTTGAAGAGAAAGGGCGTTGGCGGATAACCGGCAACCCAACTGAGGCGGCTCTTTTAGTTTCTGCCGCTAAATGCGGTTTTGAAGAAAAGGCCAGACGTCTTGCCGAGCTGCCTTTTGACTCTGACCGCAAGAGGATGAGTGTCCTCGTTGCCCGTGGTCAGGGCGAGGAGATGTTTACAAAGGGTGGTGCTGACGGGCTCCTTGATTCCTGTAGCCATGCCCTGGTTAAAGGGGAAGTTGTTGAGCTTGATCAAAAAATGCGAGATGAGGTCGGTTCCCAGATCGACCACTATGCATCCCAGGCTATGCGTGTTCTGGCTTTTGCCTGGAAAGAGGTGAAGCAGCGTCAGGATTTTGTCGAAGAAAACCTCGTTTTTGTCGGTCTGCAGGCCATGATTGATCCCCCCCGCCCAGAGGTGCTCGAGGCCCTTGAGTTAAGCAAGCATGCCGGAGTACGGGTGATAATGATCACCGGAGATTATCCGGAAACAGCCAGGGCCATTGGTGCCGAGGTTGGGATTAGCGGCGATGTGCTGACCGGCAGCGATATGGATCGCATCAGTGATGAAGAGTTGGATTCAGCTCTCGATGGCGGCGTCAATATTTTCGCGCGGGTGGTGCCCGAGCATAAGCAGCGCATTGTTACTATGCTGCAGAAGCAAGACCATACAGTGGCTATGACCGGTGATGGAGTCAATGATGCCCCGGCCCTTAAAAAGGCTAATATCGGTATTGCTGTTGGCAGCGGCACCGACGTTGCCAAGGAGGCAGCTGATTTTGTTCTCACCGATGACAGTTTTGCCCATATTGTCGGTGCCATTGAAGAAGGCCGCGGTATTTACGATAATATCCAAAAGTCGATCATGCTGTTACTTTCCGGTAATCTCGGGGAGGTTCTCATTGTTTTTCTGGCCGTTATTCTTGGCATGAACCTGCCGCTGACCGCTGTTATGCTCCTGTGGATTAATATGATAACTGATGGCGCTCCTGCCCTGGCTTACAGTGTAGACAGCTACGGCGACCAGATCATGGAACGGCCTCCCAAACCTAAAGGGGAGGGGATCTTACCCGGCGAAAAACTATTACTGCTCTTGGTTCTTGGTGTTGTGGGAACCTGCATCGCCCTCACCCTTTTTATGATAAATGGCGGCAGTAGTGACGGGGAACCACTTATTGTGGCCCGGACAATGGTTTTTAATTTTGTCGTCTGCTATGAGATGATTCTCGTTTTTGCCATCCGCCAGGGATATGGGGTTTCTTTTTTCTCCAATCCTTTTATCTGGCTTGCGGTCATAGTATCTTTTGCTCTGCAGGGCTTGATTTTGTACACGCCTTTGGCCCACTATTTTGATGTGGTACCCTTGGTAGGTGAAAATTTCATGCACCTGGGTGTGGCCAGCCTGCTTTTTTATCTCATGGCTGTGTCCTATCAGTTCGGTTTTAAGTTTTGGCAGGCCAGACATCAGGTTCATCAATAATATCTTGATTGTGGCAACAAGGGGGCTTTGTCGAGCCTCTGGAAAAAAACTTTATGCTTTCCGATCTTTGTGGTGTAAGTCGTTGGTGTTAGAGTTGTTTTTCTTTTCGTTTCAGCATCTAGCCGGGAAGTAACCTGTTATAGGCTCTGCTCCAGGAAGGGAGTTTCCATGAAAAAAAATAAAAGCTCAGACGCTGACCATCAGCTTCTTAAAGCAATACCTAAGGTTGATGAATTCCTTGGCTGGATCAGCGATGAAAGCCAAGCACCCTTACGCTTAGTGAAAAAAGCAGTTCGCGAACTGCTTGATGATGTCCGGCAGGGTATTCTCGGTGGTGAAGAGCAAAGTGTCGAGTCTTTGGGTAAAAATCTGCTTCTACCCCGTTTTCAAAAACGCCTTGCCGCCCTGATGGAGCCCCATTTCCGGACGGTTATTAACGCCACAGGCGTAGTGGTTCATACCAATATGGGCCGCTCCCTTTTACCGGAATCTGCCATGGCCGGTTTGTTGGCCGCAGGTGGCCGTTATTCCAATCTGGAATTTGATCTTGCCACCGGCAAGCGTGGAAGCCGTTATAGTTTGGTGGAGGATTTACTTTGTGAGTTAACCGGCGCCGAGGCAGGTCTGGTGGTTAATAATAATGCTGCCGCCGTATTGTTGGCCCTGGATACTTTGGCAAAAGGCAAGGAGGCCATAGTCTCCCGTGGCCAGCTCGTTGAGATTGGCGGTTCTTTCCGTATTCCTGATGTGATGAAAAAAAGCGGCGCCTGCCTCGTTGAGGTGGGGGCTACCAACCGCACTCATCTTCGCGACTATGAGCAGGCAATTACCGAAGAGACCGCATTACTTCTCAAAGTCCACACCAGTAATTATAGAATGATCGGTTTTACTTCCGAGGTGCCTCTTGATGAACTGGTGGCTCTCGGTAGAAAAAATGCCATTGCTGTCATGGAAGATTTGGGCAGCGGCTCCTTTGTTGATCTTTCTAAGTTTGGGCTCGAAAAAGAACCCACTGTCCAGGAGGCTGTTAAGAGTGGCGTTGACGTGGTGACTTTCTCCGGCGATAAGCTGCTTGGCGGCCCCCAGGCCGGACTCATTGTCGGCCGAAAAGATATCATTGATCGTATTAAGAAAAATCCCCTCAACCGTGCCCTGCGCATTGATAAATTTACCCTGGCCGGTTTGGAGGCGATCTTCAGGCTCTATCTTGATGAACGCAGCGTCACGGATACTGTTCCCACCCTGGCCATGTTAAGCATGGAGTATGACGTAATTAAACGCAGGGCCACGCGGCTGATTCGCCGCTTGCGTAAGGGAGAAGGCCTGGCCTGTGAGATCTCTTCAGCTGATACCGAGTCCCGGGTGGGCGGCGGAGCTTTGCCGGAACAAGGCTTGCGAAGCAGGGCTGTTACTATAAAACCCACAGCATGCAGCCTCAACCAGATTGAGGTCCGTTTGCGAAGTGGAACAATTCCTGTGATTGGTCGGATTGAGGATGATAAGCTCATCCTCGATATGCGCACTGTGGCCGATAAAGAGGTGGCCGAGCTCGCCGCCGCTATCGCCTCAGCCTGTAAGGATGATTCATGAGTTTTCCATTTCTTCCCCATTACTCACCGTTAAGCAACAAAGATCTGGATCTGCTGGCGCCGCTCTTTGTGAAGACAATTAAGGATTTTTGTCCCTGTGCCGCAGTCTATCTTGTGGGGCCGGAGATTAGTGGTGACGGGCTTCCTGTGCAATGGAAGGCAGGGATCGAAGTGGTGCGTAATGGCCTGCAGCCTGTAAAGGATAATGGCCGCCAAGCCTCTATTTATCTGCCGCTCTGGCACCAGGATGCCTTGTGCGGTGTGGCTGTCCTCACCGGTGTTGAACCATGGGTGATGGATCTGGCAGCGTCAACCCTGCTTGATAAAAGCAGGTTGATTTCCAGAGAGCTGGAGTTTGTCAAGCAAGGGGCCATAGATCCCCATACCGGCTTGGGTAATGTTACGGTTCTGCAAGCCAGGCTGGCAGCGCTCTGGCAGGGCCATGAAAATAATACTCCTGCGGGTGAATCTGATATCTCGCATTGTTTGCTTCTTCTTGAGATATTTCCAAAGGCCAAGGATGCCGGACATGCCCTTGCCGAGGTCAGTAAGGCCGGGTCTTATCTGGATTCTTTGATCGGCCATCTTTCTCCTCCCTGCCATTTGGGTAATGGCCTTTTTTCTCTCCTCTGGGAAGGGGTAGACGAGAGTAAGGCCCTCAAAGTTGCCGACCAGCTTTTGCAATGGCTTAAACGAGAAAATATGCCCAAGGTCCATATCGGCATTGCTGAATGCAAAGGGGAGCCAAAAGACCCTGTAACAATTTTGGAGGAGGCCTGGCAGGCTCTGCAAACTGCCTATAAAAGAGGACCCTTTGGCCTTTGTTCCTATCGAACTGTTGCCAATCGGGCTGCCCATCCTCTTTACCCTCCGGCTCGGAAGATTGTTTCCCGCCTTGGTAAAGGTATGAAAAATATTAAGAAATTCTGTCTTGTGGAGATGCGTAGTGATGCAGAGTCGGGCGCTTCTTTTCCCAGAGACATTGTCGAGAAGCTGGCAGGAGCAAAAAGCACCGTTGTTGATGCCTCACCGGGGAGGGGTTATGTTTTACTGGCCGGCTATGATGAGGATGCCAGTTTGGAATGGTGCCGTAAAGCTAAGGTCGCTCTTGCTGAAGCAGGCCCGAGTTACTCCTTTGGTATAGCCCTTTTCCCATGTGGAGATTTTAAAAGATCAGAGATGATCGCAAATAGCCGCAAAGCCCTGTTGCATACCTCGTTTTTCGGGCCAGGCACCTTCACTGTTTTTGATGGAGTGAGCCTGAATATCAGCGGCGATATTTATTATAATGAAGGCGATATGGTGAAGGCGGCCCGTGAGTACCAAAGGGGGCTAGAGCTTGATCCTAAAAATGTCAACCTGCTCAACTCCTATGGCGTCACCCTGGCTCAAATGGCACGTTACACCAAAGCAGTCGCCTGTTTTGAGGAGGTGCTGGCCATTGATCGTGGTAATTTCATGGCACTTTGTAACCTCGGATTCGCCCACCTTGCCAAGGGCAATGAAGATAAGGCGCTGTTAAGTTTTGAGGAGGCCCTGGCCTGCCAGGACGATCATTTTGATCTCTTGTTGCAGCTTGGTAAACTCTACTGCCGGACTAAACGTTATGAGGATGGCGTACAGGTTCTCCAAAAAGCTGAAAAGATAGGGCCACGTGATGTCCGCGATGTCAGCCATGGGGCGGTGCATCGCTATCTTGGTGAGGCCTATTACCATTTAGGAAGCCGCAAGGATGCCATGGCAAGCCTGCAGCGGGCCATCCGCCACAACTCACAGGATGCTTCTTCCCTCAGTGCCTTAGGTGAGTTGTATAGCCTGGAAGAGCAGGGTGTTGATATTGCCCGCACCTTCTGCAGTCAAGCCGTTGAAATTGATGACCAGGATTGGCGCCATTGGCTGCGCTTGGCGCGGGTAGAACTGGCCTATGGTGATGTGGTGGCAGCCCATGAGGCCTTAAAAGAGGCAATGCGTCTTGAGCGAGACCATGTTGAAGTCTTTTTGCTGCAAGGGGAGGTCCTGGAGGCTCAGCAGAAGGAGAGCGCTGCTCTGAAAGCCTATGAAAGAGTGCTTCGTATAGCGGCTGGTAATAAAGCAGCCCAACAGGCGGTAAAAAGGCTGACAAAATAATAGTGAGAAAATCTCCTTAAAAGATTGTAGATGTAAGATATGCGAAATCACGGATTTCTCCTGGTGATTGAAAATAGAATAGGTGTCTCATGGTAATAAAAAATGGCAACAAGGTTGATGATACTCAGCAGTACTGGCTTGATACGTTCAATGTCGGTGATTCCTGGCGGCTTTTTCGGATTATGGCGGAGTTTGTTGAGGGCTTTGACTCCCTTGCTGTGGTGAAACGGCCGGCAGTGTCTATTTTTGGATCCGCCCGTTTTGAAGAGGACCATGAGTATTATAAAATTGCCCGCGCTGTAGGCAAGGGGTTGTCTGAAGCGGGGTATGCCATCATGACAGGTGGTGGCCCCGGTATTATGGAAGCGGGTAATCGTGGTGCTGCAGACGCTAATGGGATCTCCATCGGCTTGAATATCGATCTTCCTTTTGAGCAAGAGGGTAATCCCTATGCCAATATGCCTTTAAAATTCAAGTACTTTTTTGTCCGTAAAGTCATGCTGATCAAATATGCCATGGCCTTTATTGCCATGCCCGGTGGTTTCGGCACCCTGGATGAACTTTTTGAGGCCATAACTCTTATCCAGACCAGGCGTATCAAGACTTTTCCCATCGTGCTTGTCGGCTCTTCATACTGGGCCGGACTGGTGGATTGGATCCGCGACAGGATGCTGGATGCGCAGACCATTGAAGAGGACGATTTGCACATCTTTCAGGTTCTGGATGAGCCTGAAGAAATTATCCGTTACATCAAGCGGACAGTAGTTATCTGATTATAATGACCGTTATTTTTGTTTGATTTTCATATGGGGGAGGGGTTGTGAAATGTCAGTGGTCGGAGGATAGGGACGAAATAGCCGCAGAGCTTGAAGGACTGGGCCTTGATGAAGTTTCTCTGATCTTAGCTCGATCTGGTGATCCGTCCTGTGCTATCTCCGTCCGTGGGCTTGTTGAAGAGGGTGAAGATGTCTTTGTTGAGTTTGACAAACCACCCACGCTGGTGCTGGATGAAGGAGAGCCTTATTATGTCTTCTACCAGCGCGAAGAACAAAGCCTTATGCGCGGTTTTTCGCTTCACGTTGTCCGGCAGTCGGAAAGATTTGCCCGGGGATTTCTGCCTGAGGAAATCTTTGAGATCCAGCGCCGCAAATATCCCCGTCTTTATACCCCCCAGCAGTCATCCCTCACCTGTATCCCTAAAAACAGCCAACGACTTTTAACAGCCCAGATTTTAGATGTCTCCCTCGAAGGAGCACGGATTTTTGGCGACCTGGAAGGAATTGGCAAAGGGAGTGTGCTTGCTCCACTCACCCTGACCCTTTATTTCCGTGATAGGCGGCGGCCACCTGTGATTATTAATGTGGCAGAGGCTGTGGTGGTTCGTGAGGTCCGGGTCAAAGAAAAGGTTGAGCTCTCATTTCATTTTGGTAAGGCTGACGTCGATCACCATTTATTGAAAGAGTATATTGAACAACGAGCCAACGAGCTTGACCATACCGATGAATAGTTGCTGAAAATAACCTCTGATGCTGATGGACGCCTTCCTGTGAGTATAGGTTGGCACTACTGAACAAATATGTGTTGTTTGGGTACTTGGCCCATTGCTGCACATGTTGGCAAGGTGAGTATGAAAAGCTATGGATACCTTTTAAGATCAAGACAAGGGGCTATGAGTCTTTTAGGTCATCGTCTAACAACCCAGGATAAAGCTTCCTGGCGCAATCAGGACAAATGCCATGGCTGAACTCGGCCTCTGAATGTTCTCGGATATAACTCTCAATCTGTTTCCAGGAGCCTTCATCGTCCCTGATGTTTTTGCACGATGCACAAATGGGAAGGATGCCTCTAAGCTTAGTTACTTCATTAATCGCTTGCTGGAGTTCTATAATGGTTTGGTCTCGCGCCCTCTCTGCGGCAATACGAATTACAACTTCTTCTTTGAGCAGTTCATTTGTCGCAAGCTGTTTTTTTATTCTCTGCTCAATCTCATGGGTGTATGAGATTTTTTTGAACACGTAGAGTGTTAAAAGAGCTGTTAGAAATAATGACCCCAATAAGATAGTCCAAGATTGACATGGTTTTTGGGACTGAAAATAGAACTCTGTTGGGTAAAGCAACACTTTCCACTGCCGTTCTGCGAAGTTAAACGTGTTGCTCCAGACAAGGTCTGCTTGAACTTCTTCTAGAGGTACGATGTGTTCTGACGGTTTGGCCATCTTTGAAGGTCGGTGATGCAGTAAACGTTCTCCTTCTTCTGCCGACATGTCAAGGAGGGTCAGTGAAATTCCTTCTTCGGCAAAGCCTCCCAGTGCGGTCTCGATCGCCTGCCCGATGCGAAGAACTTCCACCACAAAACCTTTTCTGTTTTTATGGCGTTCTTGCCGGGTGTTCAAAGAGACACCTTGCTTGTAAATCGGTTGGAGGAGCAGAATGCCATACTGGTTGCCTGTTTCTTGCACCAAGGTGACTCTTTCAGTGGCAGATATCTTCCCAGTTTCAAACCCTTTTGTGATAGCTTTTAGCCTCGATTTGTTGGAGGCGATATCGTAACCGAATGCGGTTTCGTTTCCTTCCAGAGGATGCAGGTAATAGACGATGACATACTCCTCTCTGTGAGCAGCTCTCACCATGTTCTTGGTTTCTGAAAGTTCTTTGAACTCAAAATCGGGAAACCCCTCTTTTCTGGGCGCAGATTCATACTTGCTACGGTCAGCGTTTTTTATAAGAGGGTTCCAGCCAAAGGTTTGGATTCCCGGATAGCGGGGCAGAATGCTCTCGATGAGGCCAGAGAATTCCTGCCGGGTTACGAGTGAGGAGTTGTTGAAATAATCACCGATGAAAAGAAGTGCCCCGACATAATTATGAAAAGTCATTTCAACAGCGTCTGAGTATTCTTTTGCCCGAGACTCAAATTGGGCGCGCTGATCTTTTTTCTCCCAACTGTATACAAGTCCAAATGTTGAGATTGATACCACGACACCAATAAGAAGCAGATACAGTGCTGGCAAATAACGCCGGAGGGGCATTTGGGACTGAGCTGTATTGTTTAGGAAGGTTGCCATTCAGTCTTGTGAGCAGTTTTGTTGTGTTAGGCTTGTTGAGTCTCCATCATACGTTATTATATGGTGTGCTGTCACCCCTCAAAAAAGCTAGTGTCAATTTAGTAAAAATGAGCACATGCAAGACCTGTCTCCGCTATCTCATTGTTTGCTCCTCTCTTTTCTCAGTGCTTTATCCTCTTTTTGACTTGTTCAGGGCATGCCGCTTTTTCCGGAAGTGATTTTGGGTCCCAATTGCCTCTTTGTTTTCTTTGTCCACTTTGTACCCACTTTATTTTTTATTTTTTTTAAGATGGCTGAAAAGAAGCGAGAGGTGAATAAATTACATGTTGTAGTGTATTTAAGTTTTTGATTTACCAATATGTTGTGTTTGTGGCTGAGGGGTTGTTTTTAGTGTCTAGAATGATTGTAGATTTTTTCTTGACTCTGGGAAGGGATGGTGGCTATAAAGTTAAATATTGTGGTGTAAAGTGGTGCAAAGTGTCTAAATGGGGTTAAAAAGTGACAGAAGGTGTTCTCGAACAGATCAATAGCTTCCGCGGAAGCTCCGAGCATGGCCTTGACAGCAAGGGCAGGTTGAACATACCTGCGCGCTTCAAGGATGTGTTGTCTCGGAAGTATGATGATCGCCTGCTTATCACTCCCTGGCGTAAATGTCTGCGCCTCTATCCCTTGGCCGAATGGGCCAGAATTGAACACGCCATTTTGAGCCGCGGTCAACAAAACGCAAAGACTGCCAAACTTGTTCGTCATCTTGTCGGTAATTCCGCCGAGGTGCAGCTTGATAAAAATGGCAGGATTTTACTGCCCGTCTCCTTACGGACCATGGGCAATATTGATAAAGAGGTGGTCCTGCTTGGAATGACCTCGTTTATTGAGGTTTGGGATAAGCAGATTCATCTGGCTGAAAACGTTGTCAATGATGACGAGTTTGATGACTTGGCCGGTGAGTGCAGTGATCTGGGCTTTTTCTAAAATGTATGTTTGCCCATGACCCACTTCACGTCCCGGTTTTACTTGACGAGGTGCTTGACTACCTTCAGCCCCATGGCAGCGGGATTTATGTTGATGGCAACCTTGGCCTGGGGGGGCATGCCGGAGCGATCTTAGCAAAAGGTGGACCTCAATGTCGCCTTGTCGGATTTGACTGGGACGAAGAGGCTCAGAAAAGGGCGCAGCAAAACCTGGCACCATACGGCGACCAGGTGATTTTTGTAAGAAACAATTTTGCCAACCTAAAGGATGAGCTGACAAAACGCGAAATTAACAAAGTTGATGGGGTACTGCTCGATTTGGGACTCTCCTCACTTCATCTTGATGAAAGTGGCAGGGGGTTTAGCTTCAGGCACGAAGAACCCCTGGATATGCGGATGGATAACAGGCAGCAAACAACAGCTGCAGATATTTTAGCCTCTGCCTCCGAAGAAGAACTGGCAGATATTTTTTACCTCTACGGAGAGGAAAGGCAGGCCAGGCCCATTGCAAGGGCCATTACTGAGCAAAGAATTAAAAAGCCCCTGGCAACTACGAAAGAGTTGGCTGAGTTAGTGGAAAAGGCAATTCCCCGCCGCTTTCATCCTAAAAAGATACATGTTGCAACTAAGGTTTTCCAGGGCATCCGGATAGCAGTCAATGGGGAGCTGGATAACCTGTTAACAGGTTATCCAGCTCCCCATT